>Ga0137306_101205_pt1 | contig 27779 bp, 23 predicted proteins | sample Inofroosms_March_FD_97187 | JGI IMG/M metagenome (GOLD analysis project Ga0137306, IMG submission 97187) | Mouse cecal microbial communities from Vienna, Austria - N-Acetylneuraminic and N-Acetylglucosamine D2O microcosms_March | ecosystem: Host-associated > Mammals > Digestive system > Large...
CATGAATAATTCAGGATAAATATTCAAAATCTCAAAAAGAAGTTGCTGATGCGATTAATGTATCTCCTCAAACATTTAATACATGGTGTCAAGGAATAGCCCTCCCCCGCATGGGAAAAGTCCAATTACTAGCTGACTATTTTCATATTGATAAATCCGATTTAATAGATGAAAAAGATGGTGTTTTCATCTACCCTATCGAATATATTTTCAATAGAACTAAAACGTTTCCCCATGCTCGGAGAAATCGCCTGTGGTAAACCCATATTTGCGAACGAAGACAGGGAAAGCTATATAATGGCCGGAACGGATATTAAAGCTGATTTCTGTTTAAAAGCAAAGGGCGACAGTATGATCAATGCCCGGATTTGTGATGGGGACATTGTTTTTATCCGAAAACAGGATATAGTTGACAATGGAGAAATTGCAGCCGTTGTTATAAATAACGATAATGAAGCAACCCTTAAAAGATTTTTTTATTATGCTGAAAAAAACATGGTTATCTTAAAATCCGAAAATCCCGCTTTTGAGGATATGATTTTTTTAAATGATGAACTAAACAATTTTCATGTCCTAGGAAAAGCAGTCGCTTTCCAGAGTGATGTGAAGTAATCTTTTATTTAAATATGCAAAAAAGGAAAGGAGAAAAGATCGGTACAAAAGAATTGGATAAATAAAATACAAATGAAGAAGAGCGTAATCCGCAATAAATAAAAAATCCAAAGAAAAGAGGTAACCAAAATGGCGCTTACTAAATGTATCGAATGCGGAAAAGAAATATCAGACAAGGCATCCGTCTGCCCTAATTGCGGCTGTCCCGTTTCCACAACGCCTTCTCAAACTTTATCTTCCGAAATTGATACTTTGGAAAACACTGCTCCTGTTACATTCAGAGCAAGTAAAAAGGTCGGACCAATACAAATCGATGAAAATAATCGGCTATTCCGTATCTATGGTGCGATTCCAACCAATAAAAAGAAAACGGGACTTGTAGGTGCCACTTTCAAAGGAATGATGGCTGTTAGTACAATGGGAATGTCCATTGCCGCTGAAAAAGCACTTGGGCTTGGAAAAACAAAAGTAGGGAACAAAAATTGTTATTCTTTTGATGACCTGATCAGCTATGAATTAATTGAAGATGATAGTCTTGTGACCAGCGGCGGAGTGGGTCAGGCTCTTATAGGTGGTGCTGTATTTGGCGGTTTTGGTGCCGTTGCCGGTGGAATAACTGCTAAACGTACCCAAAAGAAAAAGGTTGAGTCCCTATACATTAAGGCAACACTCAATGACTTTTCTAATCCGTGTATTATGATTCCGTTAATTACAAAGCCCACAAAAACAAATAGCGGCGAGTATAAAAATGCTTTTACCTTATCCCACCAGATATTATCTGTATTTGATGTAATTACACATAATAAGTAACTACAATCTTGACAACATAATATGCTTACCCAGGGAACCGAAGGGGTGATATGCCAGCTGCCGGACTTTATGAAAGGGGTTGGTGCCAATGGTTACATACAGCGACTTATTCACTTTTGTAATTATGCTTTGTACGGTTGTGACTCTTGCATTACACATCAAACGTAAAAAGTAGCGCCCTCGTCCTGGTAAGATAAGGCGCTACTTTTTAGCAAATTACATTGCCGGCGGCTAGGTGTGTTCTAGCTTTCGGTTCTCTTGTTAAGCACATTATAACTAATATACATAAATCTGTCAAACATATGACTCCTGACCATTTTGTTGAAACCAACAAATTGCTTGAAAGTTCAACTATAGGAAAAATTCCAATAGTTCAAACCGCCCCTGATGCTACCAACATCAGAGGCGATGGCAGGATTACACCAGGAAAACCCGATATAATTACCCCAGAACAGGTAAATTATATCATTTTCCCGGTAAAAGCACAAGTTACCGGGCATTTTTATGCCCAAATTTACCATTGCAACATTACAGAAAGGAAATGATATTATGGCAACAGCAAAAAAATTACCGTCTGGATCATGGAGATGCCTGGTATATGACTATACGGACAGCTCAGGCAAAAGGCATTACAAATCTTTTACCTCTGATAATCCAGGCCCCAAGGGAAAACGTGAAGCAGAATTCAAGGCCGCCCAATATGCCGAAAGCAAAAAAACGGGGAGCAAATCTTATACAGATTATACTTTTAAAGAAGCTGCCCAGAAATACATAGAATTAAAAAAGAACGTCCTTTCTCCTTCTACTATCCGCGGATATCTGCAGATGTTAAATTCATCATATACTGATGCACTGCTTCATACACGTATAAGTGATTTTAATAAAATCATGCTTCAGGAATGGGTAAATGATTATTGTATAGGGCATTCTCCAAAATCAGTGCGGAATGCATATGGTTTTTTAACCAGTGTAATTTATTATTTTAGGGACGATATTGTTTTCAAGGTAAAACTTCCGGCAAAAATAAAATATGATGCATATGTGCCGAATGATTCTGAGGTTCAGGAACTCATTAACTATCATAAGGAACACGACAAAGATATGCTTGTGGCTTCCTGCTTGGCTGCATTCGGCACTTTAAGACGCTCAGAGGTATGTGGCTTAGGGTCTGATTTTATAGCGGGCAATATGGTCAAAATACGAAGGGCAATGGTAAAGGACAGCAATGAGAGTTGGATATTAAAAAATTATGCCAAAAATGATACCAGCTCCCGTGACATACCAATGCCAAAATTTGTGATAGACATGCTCCCGGATGAAGGCATGGCCGTATCTATCAACCCATCACAAATTACCCACCGTCATGAAGCTGCTCTTAAAAAACTCAAAATACCTTATTTCAGATTTCATGATCTGCGTCACTATTCTGCCACTATCATGCACACCATCGGAGTTCCGGATCAGTACATTATGCAGCGTGGGGGATGGAGTTCTGACCGTGTTTTAAAAGAAGTTTACCGGGGAACGATTGACGAATATAACAAGAAATTTGAGGATAAAACTCTTAATTATTTTGAAACCATGCAACATGAAATGCAACACAAAAAAATAAAAGCCTAGTATTTACCAGGCTTTTAACAAGCACGAGACGGGATTCGAACCCGCGACCCTCGCCTTGGCAAGGCGATACTCCACCACTGAGCCACTCGTGCATATCACTATGTAATTGTTCAATCACAAAGCGGGTGATGGGAATCGAACCCACGTATCCAGCTTGGAAGGCTGGTGTTCTACCATTGAACTACACCCGCACAATGCCCAGAACCGGAATCGAACCAGTGACACGAGGATTTTCAGTCCTCTGCTCTACCGACTGAGCTATCTGGGCTTGCCACATCTTTTCCTATTTTACAAGACATCTTATGACTTGTCAAGAAAAGTGTGGTATATTTTTTAGTACATTTCATCTTTTATGTTTTTAAAGTCAGACTTTGAATATAGCCAGAGCATTATTTAGCTCATCTGCCAGATGCAAAAGCTTTTCTGAAGACTTCTCCAGATTGTTCATGGTATCGCTCATGTCCTGAGCCGCATGCATAGTGCTGTGGGCTGATGCCGCATTCTGCTCGGATATGGCTGATAAATCCTGTACAACATCCTTGATTGCCATTCCCGAACCGCTCAACACATCCATCTTTTCCTTGATACTGTCAATATTGTCTAAGGAATTTTCTACTCCCTCTGCCACAGCATTGTACTTGGTCTGCGTTTCTTCCAGCTTTGTCTGCTGATGATCCATATTGGATTTTACTTCATCCATGATCTCAACCATCTTATCAGATTCGGACATAACTTCAGCAATGATCTGCTCTATTTCCTTCGCAGAGTTGTTGGACTGCTCCGCCAGTCTGCAAATCTGCTCTGCTACAACAGCAAAGCCCCTTCCTGCTTCTCCCGCTCTTGCGGCCTCAATGCTGGCATTAAGGGAAAGTAAATCCGTTTCATCCGCAATGGACTGTATCATGGCAACTGCCGTATTAATACTCTGAACGGATTCATTCATGATCATGATCTGATCAGCAACCTTAGTAACTGAAAATTTGGTATCTTCATTGGACGCATTCAATTCGCCGATAATACGCTCCGACGCTTTCTCCGCATCGGACATCTGTCTCGCATGCATTGTGAGGGAATTTACCTCGTCTGTAATGTAGCTGATCTGCTGGCCGATTTTCGTTACATTATTATTGGCCGTCGCAGTTCCCTCCGCCTGGGTAACGGTTCCTTTGGAAATCTCTTCTACCGAATCCAGTACGCCTTCTACGGTTCCTTTTGTATCCAACGCCATATCCGTCAAATGATTGGCTGAGTGAACCAAATCATCCGCCGACTCTTTTATGTGGTTTACAATCTTGCGCAGTTCAATCTGAAGCTGAATGGAAATTCCATAAATATCTCCCAGTTCATCATTCTGCTGTAACAGCTTTTCTTCCGGAACCTGTCCCAGCTCCCCGGTAGCAAGTCTTGCAAGAAATTCCTTTGTACGGCGCATGGTCGCCACCATTTTACTCGACAGCACCATCATGATAATCGAAGCAATAATCACAAAAATCAAAGAAAAGATCACGACTTTTGCAATCTGACCATTTATGGTTCCCTGAATGGAAGAAGCATCCATGGCAACCTCAATGGCGCCGATTACGGAACCGTCAGAATTCACTAAAGGACGATAATAAGCATAATAGGTCTGTCCCTGTATATCAAAATTCTTTTTAAATACGTTTTCTCCCGACTGGATTACCTCATAAACCTCTTTATCAAGAGAAGTTCCGATTGCCACTCCGCCGGCTTCCTTGGAAATAGTAGTAATCAATCGCATGTTTCCAAAAAACAGACTTACTTCAAATCCGGTCTGCTCTTTTAATCCGTCAATCAATTTGGAATCGCCGGAAATGGTAGTATCTCCCTTGGTAATTTTTCCCGTCATTCCCTTTTTATAATCGCCTTCGTACAGATTCGTGTAGGTTTCATCCATAGAAACAGCCACTATTTGCAACGACTTCTCTATTTCCTTTTCTATACCGCTCCTAAGGGACTGTGTACTGAAAATCGTTATGATAATACAAATAAAGATCATAGGCAACAGGCAAAGGCCTACCAGTTTCCTGGAAAAAGTCAGAAAACGCTTCCTCTCCTGATACTGATATTCATTAATGTTCCCGACAGCACTATTTCCAACAGGCTCCCTGCTTTGTGCAGCCTCCATATCGGATACCGCTTCTGCACGGTCTGTAAATTCCGTATCTGCTACAGTTTCTGCACTGCCTGCAGGCTCTGTGTCAAATACAGCCTCTGCTCCGTCTGCAAATACCGTATCTGCCACGGCTTCTACGCTTTCTGCGGATTCTGTATTTGTTACGGGTTTTTCCCCGGCACTGCCCTCCATATGCTCTGCCCGCATATTCAATATTTCAGCCATCTCATCTTCAATGGAAATATTTTCTTCTTCTTCCGTCAGCTCTACAGATGCCAGCAGTCTTTCTAATTCGTCCTTATCCATATGTATACCCTCTTAAATAATTCCTTCTCAAAATATTTCGTAACCCACTTTACTATTTTAACACAACTACCCGTCAACATTCAATGACATTAAGCAATTATACCCATATTTGCCGGGACTGTACCGTTACAACGCTTCCGCCAGCATAGAGGCAATTTCCATTGTCACATCTGTTATCCGGTGCCTTTTTGCCCATTGCCTGTCTTCCTCAGACAAAACTCCCAGCTTTTTGGTAACGGCAATCCGGTTTAACCTTTCAAAATACTCCTTAAGCTCCCTATAGCTTTGGACCCCATCTAACACACTTTCTCCATAAGTCTCATATTCATGCTCACAGCTGGTAATGATCTGCATCGCCAGCTTTAATTCCCCGTTTACATCACTTGCTTCCATGAGAATGTCCGGCCGTTTTTTTACAAATTCCATAAAAAACTCTTTTGCCTGGGACAATTCCTTATTCATGATAAAATCTGCCAAACGGTTTTTAACCTCAATGGTTTCCTTCTTTTCTCCTACCATTCCTACCATGGATTCATGAACTTTCAAACCGTTAACTATAATATATACTTTTAACAAAAATTCAGAGATAAAGCCAAACACCCTTTTGTGGTAATCGTCGTATCCCGTAAAATCCATTAGCGGTTCCATCTGAAAGAAAATATCAAAAAGCCATTTCACATAAGCGTCAAACAACTCTCTTCTGCAGATGATCATATTGCCGAAATACGTCCTGTTCTCATGGACTAACTTTTCAAAAACAGGATAATAATCGGGAAAATCTTTTTTTATAATTTCCCCTGTCAAATCCAGATCCTTCCTGTTATGATTCGCGCCAAACCCGTCATAGTAAGTGGAGCGAAGAGTCAGTGTCTTGGTAGTCATAATATCATGGCTGTCCAGTATTTCTTCTATTTCCTTTGCCGTATAGGCTTTTCCCTGTTCATTGATCAAATACCTGCGGTAATGGCAGCTGCCCTTAATATCCACATCCGGACAATTAGCGGCTATCCAATACAACCCTGTCAGCTCACTGTAATAGCAATTCTTATCCGATATTTCATCGCCTGTATCATCTCCTGGATACCCTAGGTCCTTCTTTCCCTTTTTCCCCACCTGCAACGGTACATAAATGGGATCCTTCGGCGGTTCGAAGGGCTTATGGGTACATACATAAATCCGCGTTTTCACTTTGGTCTCTCCTTTACGGCACCGTTTCCTTATATAATGTTTCCCTTATATGGCGCTCCTTTTACAAGCTGCCCGCTCCCAATAAATAATTGACAAACTGCTGTGCCGTCCTTCCGGAAATTCCTCCGTGGCTCAGCTCCCACTTATTTGCTTCCTGTTTGATTTCTTCATCCGGCATAGTTATCCCCGCCCTTCTGGCCAGTCCAATGGCAATTTCATAATATTCCTTGGGCGTAGGCTTGGAATAGCTTATGGTAACTCCAAACCGGTTTACCAAAGACAGTTTTTCCTCCATGGTATCGGAGCGGTGGAGCCCTTCTTTATACTCCACATCGTTTCTGTCTTTCCAGTTTTCCTTAATCAAATGCCGCCTGTTGGAGGTGGCATAGATTAAAATATTCTCAGGTCTGGTCTCCACGCCGCCTTCAATGACCGCTTTTAAAAACTTATATTCCACTTCAAATTCTTCAAACGACAAGTCGTCCATATAAATCACAAACTTATAATTGCGGTTTTTGATCCGGGCAATTACATTGGATAAATCCTTAAACTGATGCTTATAAATTTCAATCATGCGCAGGCCCTTATCATAAAATTCATTTACGATGGCCTTAACGCTGGTGGACTTTCCTGTTCCGCTGTCTCCGAAAAGCAGCACATTATTTGCTTTTCTGCCTTCTACAAACGCCCTTGTATTGTCTGTCAGTTTCTTTTTCTGAATCTCGTATCCGATTAAATCGTCAAGCATGACCTTATCCATATTGTTAATTGCCTGAAACGTAATATGGCCCTTACTGTCCGCACTTCCGATGCGGAAGGCCTTATTCAGTCCGAACATTCCCACGCCGTAATCCCTGTAAAAATCCGTAACATAAGCAAAGAACTCCTCTTCTGTATTAGCTATCGCTAACTTATCGCTCAGTTCCTGTACCTTTTCACTGACATTTTTGTTATACATCAGCTCCGGCTTACCGATTGCATGATAAGAAGACAGGGTAGAAAAGCAGTCCACGCCAAGAGCCTCTTCCAGATAGGAAAAGTCATAATGAAACAGTTCCATAAACGCCTTGAAATCATTTTTGGCAAAATGATTTACACTGCCCTTATTTGCTCCGATCTTTTCACAGGTAATGCTGAAGGGATTCTCATCGGTAATTAAAAGATAGGTCAGATAATTCTGCCACAGATTTTTGTCGAAACCGTAATCCGTCGCTACGATCAGCAGTCTTTTTACCTGTTTATAAACCCTGGTTATCAACTCATCCTTATTAAAAACGCCGCTTTTTACTTTCTCACAAATATCCGCAAGCTCCATCAAAATAGAATCTTTCGGCAAATCTCCGTATATGATCAGCTTTGATATAATCTGGTTCATGCTCCCGCCCTCTTAATTGGTTTCCGCCATTTTTTCTTTAATATCCTGTATATTCCGGGTAATTTCATCCAAAGTCACCATGATTTCATCCAGTTTCTTCCGTTCCTCGGCGTCGATGACCCCGTCCTGGATAATATCAATCAGCGTCTTTGAGACGTCATCAATATCCTGGGCCGAGCCCAAAAATCTTAATATTACCCTGTCCAGATTTTCCGTTGAATGGCTTCTTTTCTGCTCCCTGGAATCTTCCTTTAATAGAAAGTCCAGACTTACCTTAAACATATCGCTGATTATGATCAGCTTATCCGTTTCCGGCAAAGTAACTCCCGATTCCCATTTGGATACAGCCTGTCTGCTTACTGACAATTTATCTGCCAATACCTCTTGAGACATTCCGTTTCTCGTTCTCAAATACAAAATTTTTTCAGAAAAGCTCATTAGTTTTCCTCTTTCTCCGGTAATCATTTTTCTTTTGTCAACTTAAGGTTGCCCTCATCTTTTTTATCATACCACAGACAGGAAAAAAAACAAATACTTTTATGATACCTGTTCAAATTGTGAGTTATACAATTTCGCGTAAAATCCGTCCTTTGCAAGCAGCTCTCCATGCTTACCCTGTTCAATAATATCTCCGTCTTTCATGACCAGAATCAGATCCGCATCCCGGATAGTGGAAAGCCTGTGGGCAATAATAAAGCTGGTGCGCCCTCTCATCAGGTTATCCATGGCTTTCTGAATCCGGATTTCCGTCCTGGTATCCACAGAAGAAGTCGCTTCGTCCAGAATCATAATTCTGTTATCCGCCAAAATAGCTCGGGCAATGGTCAAAAGCTGCTTCTGGCCCTGGGAAACATTGCTGGCGTCTTCATTTAATTCCATATCATAGCCGCCGGGCAGAGTCTGAATAAAGTGATGGGCATGGGCCGCCCTTGCCGCCGCAATAACCTCCTCATCCGTAGCGTCCAGTCTGCCGTATCGGATGTTCTCCATAATGCTTCCCTTAAACAGCCAGGTATCCTGAAGCACCATACCGAAAGCGTCCCTTAACTCTCTGCGGTTAAAATCCTTAAGATTATGTCCGTCAATCTTAATAGCCCCGTCATTTACATCGTAAAAACGCATCAACAGCTTAACCATGGTTGTTTTTCCCGCTCCGGTAGGTCCAACAATGGCTATTTTTTGTCCCGGTTTAATATCGGCGCTGAAATCGTGAATAATGATCTGATCCTCTTTATAACCAAATTTTACATGCTCAAAAGCAACCGCTCCCTGCAAATCCGCCGTGCTTACAGGATTCTCTGCAAACTGGTCCTCCTCTTCCTCGTTTAAGAACTCAAATACTCTTTCTGCTGCAGCAGCCATGGACTGAACCTGGTTTGCCACCTGGGCAATCTGCTGGATGGGCTGGGTAAAGTTTCTGACATACTGGATAAAGGCCTGAATATCCCCGATAGTAATAACGCCTTTAATGGCAAGAAGCCCGCCGCACAATGCCACGCCGGCATAACCCAGATTTCCTACAAACATCATAATAGGATGCATCATTCCCGATAAAAACTGGGACTTCCATGCCGAATCATATAGCATTTTGTTCGTTTCGTTAAATTCATGAATAATATCTTCTTCTTTGTTATATGCCTTGATAACCAGATGCCCGGAGAAATTTTCCTCTACCTGTCCGTTGATATGTCCCAAGTATTCCTGCTGGGAACGGAAAAACTTCTGGGACTTTTTCATAACAATTCCGATTAATGTTACGGAAATGGGAAGAATAACCAATGCAATCAGGGTCATCAGGGAAGAGATGGAAAGCATCATGATCAATACTCCCACCATGGTGGCAACAGATGTTATAATCTGGGTAATACTTTGATTTAATCCCATTCCCAGGGTATCCACATCATTGGTAATTCTGGAAAGAACCTCTCCGTATGTCCTGCTTTCAAAGTACTTCATAGGCATACGGTTGATTTTTTCAGAAATTTCCTTTCTCATACGATAACAGACCTTCTGGGTGATTCCGCTCATAATATAGCCCTGAAGGAAACTGAACAGTGAGCTGATTACGTAAAGGCTTAGAGTAAGTAACAGAATTTTTCCTATAAAATCAAAATCGATTCCTCCGGTTTGCGCAATTTTGCCCATTAACCCTTCAGAAAGCGCAGTAGTTGCCCTTCCTAATATTTTAGGTCCCGCTACATTGAATACGGTAGAAATAACCGCAAAAACCATAACGCAGAAAACAGCAATTTTGAAGCTGCCCATATATACAAAAAGCTTTCCTATAGAACCTTTTAAATCCTTGGGTTTTTCTCCCGGCATCATCCCCGGTCCGCCGCCCATGGGTCCGTGTCTCCTGGGGGGTCTTTTTACTGTAGTTTCGCCGCTCATCCTTACGCCTCCTCTTCTTCTAGTCCCAGTTCTTTCGCGGAAAGCTGCGACCTTGCAATCTGCTCATATACTTCACAATTTTTAAGCAATTCTTCATGGGTTCCCATACCCACAATCCGTCCTTCGTCCAATACCAGAATTCTGTCCGCATGTATGATGGTACTGATTCTCTGGGCAACTATCAAAAGTGTGCTGTCCTTAACTTTTTCCATAAGCGCCTTTCTAAGCACTGCATCCGTTTTCATATCCAAAGCGGAAAAGCTGTCATCAAACACAAGAATTTTGGGTTTTTTTACAATGGCTCTTGCAATGGCAAGGCGCTGCTTCTGCCCGCCGGATACATTGGAGCCGCCTTGTGCAATGGCACTGTCGAATTTATCCTTCTTCTCCTCTATAAATTCCATTGCCTGGGCTATTTCCGCCGCTTCCTCAATTTCCCTTTCTGTCGCATCATGCTTACCAAATTTTAAGTTGGAGGTAATCGTACCGGAAAAGAGCACTCCCTTCTGGGGAACAAAACCGATATTCTCACGCAAATCCTTCATTTTCATATCCCGGATATCTTTTCCGTCAATGGTAATGGCGCCTTTGCGCACATCATAAAACCTGGGAAGCAGATTTACCAGCGTAGACTTTCCGCAGCCGGTACTGCCGATAATGGCAGTAACCTCTCCCGGTTTTGCCACAAAATCTATATCCGTGAGTACATCAGCCTTAGCATCCGGATAAGTAAAGTAAACATGATCATATCTGACCACGCCTCTTTCCATCTCAAAGGTCTCCGCCTCCTTTTTATCTTCAATAGTTGATTTCGTTTTCAGCACTTCGTCAATACGCTCTGCCGCCACACCTGCACGGGGCAGCATAATGGACATCATCGTCAGCATCAAAAAGGACATGACAATCTGCATTGCATAGGTTATAAATGCAGTCATGGCGCCTACCTGAATAGCTCCCATATCTATCTTTTTTGCCGCAACCCAGGTAATCAAAATAGCGGTTCCATTCATAATGATCATCATACCCGGCATCATAACCGACATCATACGGTTGGTAAAGAGCTGCGTTTTTGTAAGCTCACGGTTAGCCTCATCGAATCGTTCTTCTTCTCTTTTCTCACGCCCGAAAGCACGAATGACCGAAAGACCCGTCAGAATTTCACGGGAAACCAGGTTAACCCGGTCCACTAACGTCTGCATAATCTTGAATTTCGGCATAGTAATGGATACCAACAGCATGACAAATCCTATAAGAACCATAACCGCCAAAGCTATGATCCATCCCATTCCCGCACCGGTTCCTATTACCTTTAATATACCGCCCACACCCATAATCGGTGCAAAGAGCACCATTCTGAGAAGCATGGTAGATACCATCTGTACCTGTTGTATATCGTTGGTAGACCTGGTAATCAGGGAAGCCGTTGAAAATTTATCAATTTCCGCATTGGAAAACCGGATAACTTTTCCAAAAACCTTTTCCCTTAAATCCCTTCCGACTCCGGCGCCAACCCTTGATGCCAAAAGCCCCACCAATACCGTTACAATTCCCATTAAAAGAGCAATACCAAGCATTTTAAGCCCCGCACTGATCAAATAAGAGATCTGCATATCGTCTCCGTTTAATCCCGCTTCTCTATTGCAAAGAATGGTATATTGCAGCGCCATGGACTTAACAGTACTTTTTCCGGTAGTTTCTATCATGCTTTCCACGGAACTTCTGGCCTGCTTCGTCATTTCTTCCATCTGTTCATAGGAAATCCCTTCCGCCATAACCGTTTTCGACGCTTCCGCATTTCCATGTATTTCATATGCCAATACCATGGGAATAAGAAGCTCATCATCCAAAGCCTCCAGTTCTTCCCGGGAAAGCTTCTTTAAAGAATAAATTCCGCCATCTTTTTCATAGCTGTTTTCCCACGCGGCTTTTTCTTCTTCATTCATCAGCATGGTTACCATCCCATAAGATTCTTCGGTTATTTTTTCCGGCAGAATATGCTCCACTCCGCCGTTTATAATACCTACGTCAATTATATCGGAGGTATACTGGGGCAATGCTAAATCGCAATATGCCTGCACCACTAATAGAAAGAAAATTACAACAACTGTTTTCCAATAGGGTGCCATGTTTCTAAATAACTTTCCCATAATCTACTCCTTCTGAACCGTTATTTTCCTATATCCGGAAATATCTTGCGCCTGTATGTATTTATTTAACTTATGCACAAAAAAGTATAACATTAGAATTTTCAACTTATTTTACACCTTTGTCAATAAATTTTATACTTATTTAAGGAAATTAACAAAAGATACACAAAAGCCGAGGCCCATAAAAAAGCCGGCTCTCTTTATGACAGACAACCGGCCTTTTGATTATTTTCCTTACTTGCAGCATGATTACCGACTTTTTCATTCAGGTTATACATCCGTTATAGAATTCAAGAAGTTCTCTATCTGCTGTTCCATTCCATCCTGATACGTAATAATAAAAGATGTCATATAATTCTCTTCCCGCCTGAAAATATATATCTGATGCGCATCGATTCCCATTGCGTTCACATCAAAATCCATCCGGTAATAATCCCTTCCTCCTAAAGTTATCGAGCTGTCTTCAAGGAATTCATAATCAAAGCCTTCCAGTCGGGACAAAGTATATCTTAAAATTTTTCCGTATCTTTCTTCATCCGGATTGACTATCCCTCCATTTGTTATATCCAAATCTTCATAACAAACAGAAATATTGGATACTCCGTCTTCCAGATAAATTGCCAAATCATACAAGGTTCCGTTACTTGCCTTCTCCATTTGCTCTGAGGAAACAATTCCTTCATTTTCCAGATACTCATTTCCAATTCCCTGTACCGCTTCCATGTCGCCTGCACTCATGATACTCATATTATCGGTAATAGGAAACCGGATTCCAAATGTCTCATTTACATAGAAACCGTCTTCCACAGCACCGCTTATGGGGTGGGAGGAATCCGCCGTACCGCTTTCCCTGCTGCCATTCAAAGAGTCTATAAATGCTTCTGCCTCCTGGCGTTTGTCCTCTTCAAATGTAACGGTAATGCAGACCATGTAATTCTCTACTCTTCTACAGTAAAAAATTTCTTTTAGTTCATTTCCCTCCATCTCTACATCCAAATCCACACGCAGATATTGTACGTCTTCTACCATAACCGTCTTTTGGGATTTTATTTCATATTTTCCCGGCGACTTTTGTTCTAAGGCATCTTTTACGTGCTTCACATACCGTCTTTCGTCCAGATAATTCCCATTCATGGTAACGTCCATATTCTCATAAGTGAGCATTACATTGGAATTGTCATCCAGATAGATCACCGCATCATACAAGGTTCCGCCTGCGGCGTCTTCCATCTCTTGTGCAGCAGCAGTCGCTCCTTCCTCAAGAAATCCGACATCCGCTCCCAAAACCTCTAATATTTCCGAATCTTCAAGCAGAGTCATATCTTCCGTTAAAGGAAAACGGATATCAAAGGTTTCATTTACAAACATACCGTCCCGGACTTCTCCCCTGACCACATTAACCGGTTCTACCTTCTCAACGGCCTTACCTGACTCTTCTTCCCCGTCTTCTTTTGTATCCGTTTCCTTTGTATCCGTTTCTTTTGCTTTTTCTTCCTCCGGCTTTAAATCCTCTTCTGTTTCTTCCACCTCTGCAGGCTCTTCCGAAACAGCGTTTCTTTCTGTTCCTTTACAGCCGGTCAGAATTGTAGATACTGTCAAAAGCACCGTAAGAAAAGCAATGTAACATTTCTTTTTCATCTGTCTCCCTCCCATAATTTATTATTGATAGTCTCCTTTGTTTTTCACAGCCTTACGCCAAAATACTTTATAAACGAATCTGTTATCAATCCCTTTTCCGGCCTTCGTTATATCCTAAACTATTCTAAGAAAGCAATCCTCTTATCACAAAGAATAAAACGGGCACTAACAGGCAAGGCAGCATATTTAATGTCTTAATTTCCTTAATCTTCAAAATAGAAATCCCCGAGCTGGCAATAAGGAATCCTCCCACGATAGATATTTCCGTCATCATATCCGCGCTCATAAAGTCGCCTAAAAGACAGGCCAGCAAATAAATGCTTCCCTGCCATAGGAAAAGCACACCGGCAGTCAGGGTCATTCCAATTCCGTAAGCGGACGCTAACACACAGGAGGTAACCAGGTCGAGAGTTGCATTGGTAAACAAGTATGTGTTATCTCCGTATAACGCACTGTTAATGGGACCCAGAATAGACAGGGTTCCGATGCAGAATAATAAAATCCCCGTAGACAGCCCTTCTCCCAGCCTGCCCTTTCCCGCAAATCGTTCCGTCAGCTTCTGAAACCTGCCGTCTATATTTAAAATAGTACCCAGCAAGCTTCCAACGGCAAGTGCCACAATAAACAATACCGGATAATTGCTCTTTGGCATACTCTGCACAACCGCATTTATACCCAGGCCTGCCGCCGCCAGTCCCATGGCATTAAATAAAGCATCCTTGTACTCGTCTTTAATTCCTTTCTTTATAACGCTTCCTACAAGGCTTCCTACTAATATTGTCCCTGTATTCACAATAGTTCCTAACATTTCTGGTTCCTCATTTTGTCCAATCGTGCTATAATCCTAAAAGATTTGTCCTATTGCTATTTTAGTGGAAAAAAACCTTTATTCAATAGCGGATTATTTTCATTTATCATTGGAGAAGTTTATGATCAAAATATTTTATACCCCTCAGGGAAAAATATCATATAAAATTCAGTTCGAAGAAGCGGTTCTCTTGTCCTATGAAGGAAAAGACCAGTATCTTGCCCTTCCCGAAGCTCTGGAAGATTGCCCTGTTACTTCCATTGCCCCCAAAGCTTTCTTGGGACAGCGCACAATAATAAATCTGGTTCTGCCCGCCCATTTGAAGGTTTTGGGAGACTGGGCATTCGCCCATATGACCGGACTGAAAATCTTATCTCTTCCTCCCAATCATATCCGGCTGGATAAGCAGGTCTTTTTGGACTGCCCTGCCTTATCTGAAATCCGGTTGTCACACATGTCAAGGGGTTCTTTTATACAAAAACAATCCCATACGCAAAACACCGTTCCGGCAGAAGACCCTGCACTTTCTTTTTACCTTGCCGCGGTCATATCCGTCTTAAAAAATCCAGCCCTTTTCCTCCCTGAGCTTGCTGAAAGCGCAGAATGGTACGAAAGCTTTGATAAAGCAGTCGGTCATCTTTTATCCCGTCCTGACGACGAAGGCTTTGAGCCTGTTTATTTGGGATGGTTTGAGGATGAAGATGTAATGACTACACAATATCCCGCCTATATCAAAAAAAGACAATTGGAAAAGGCGGCGCTTTCCATGAGACGCCTGCGTTTTCCCTTTCATCTGTCACGGGAAACACAAGAGATTTACGAAACCTACGTGGCTTCCCATTTCCAGACAGGCGTCTGGGAACGATTCTGTACGCCTGAGTATGTATCCGATTCCTGCTATGTCCAAATTTTTATAGATTTGGACTGTATTACAGAAAAAAACATCAATGACCTTTTTTGCTACCTAAACAGACTGAATTCCTGTGAAATCGCAGAAGTCACGGCCATGCTGCTTCATTATAGGGAAACCTCCCTGCAAAAAGAGGATTTCTGGGAAAATCTGAATCTATAATATTTGTTTCAATTCTTTAAGCTGTCGGTCTCAAATATATATGCTTTCAATTTCCCTTACCCTTTCGTACAAAAACTCATTGGCAGGCACATAAATCCCATGTTTTCCGGCAAGCTCTAAAATCGTACCTGCAAACATTTCCACCTCCGACGGTCTTTTATTAATGCGGTCCTGTCCCATAGAGGGCGTTCCCTCCGGATTTAAGGTTTTTATAATATCCACATACTGGTTAATATCTTTTTCCGATAAGGCTATTCCTTCCGCATTAGCCAAGGCTATCACTTCTCTCATAGCCGCAATCATGGTACGGTTTGCCTCTCCTTTTGCCAACGCTCCCGCATAAGTGGTTTCATAAACCATACAGGTTTGGTTCACTCCCACATTCAACATAAACTTACTCCACAAACGGTAAAGGATATCCTTCTCTTCCACATAGGGCATATGAATATTATCAAAATAGTCCATCAGCCGTTCCAGCTTTTCCCGATTTCTGTTTTCAGGCAATCCAATATGCAACTCTCCCATTTGGGTATAGTTTAACGTATTTCCGAACTTCATGGCATCCATTCCCTGGGCAACTGTATAGACAATTCTTTCCATGCCATATCGCTCTCCGATAATTTCCTCACTGGAAATGCCGTTTAATACCGAAATAATCACCGTCTGCTCATTCACGCAGTTTTTCATAATATCCAAAGCTGCTCTAAGGCCCGTATCTTTTACCGCCTCTATCAGCAGATCAACGGGTTTCATGTCCTTTGCTTCCGACATATTTAAATGCACCGGTTCCCCGTTTATGAAAAAGGTCTCGTTTTGATACTTTTTAAGTCTTTCCTTATCCATCACATAAGTAACCGCATCCTGTCCGCACTGCTTAACTATGTGATTTCCGTAAAGGAGCCCTAAAGCCCCCATTCCTACTATCGCCGTTTTTCTGATTCCAAAATCTTTGCATATCATTTTTCAAATCCCCTTTCTTCTTGACAGATACTATACATAATTTATACTATAGTTATAATGCAGGAAACACAGGCAGCTGTGTAACACGCCCGCCAAAGCTTTTACATAAGCACCTAGCCCCGACATCATAACTCAGGAGGTAATCCATGAATCTTTTACCGAATCTTGTGCGTACGAAGTGGTCCAATAATGACAAAAAGAGAGATAAAAGTAATACCATACCGGATAATCTGACAATTCACAAGGATATTACTTATGCTCCCTCCTCATCGGATAAAGAGAGTTTCTTTCATTTGACTGACATTTACCGTCCAACCGTAAGTAACGGCTTACTTCCCGTTATCGTAAATGTCCACGGCGGAGGCTGGTTTTATGGAGATAAGGAAGTATACCGCTTTTACTCCATGCACCTTGCCGCAAAAGGCTTTATTGTTGTAAATTTCAATTACCGTCTCGCACCGGAACACAAATACCCTGCTGCCATAGCCGATGTCTGTCTGCTTATGGATTTTATCAGACAAAACCATGAAACATACGGTATGGATTTGGATTGCTTATTTATGGTGGGAGACTCTGCAGGCGCCCAGCTTACCACCCAGTATAATATTCTGGCTACAAACAGGGACTATCGGGAATTATGTACAAAGGCTTCCATCTTTTGTCCCGATTTGCTTGCAGGCGTTTCCAAAGATTCAACCGACTCCTTTAAAATGGCGGCGCTTCTTTCCAGACTTCCCATACCCAAAGCCGTTGCCTTAAATTGCGGCGTCTATGATATGAATAGAATCAAAAAAGATAGCAATTGTAAATGGTATCTTCCAAAACACATGGAACCCTTACTTGGCGAAACCTTTTTCCATATGCTTGACTATATGACCTCCGATTTTCCTCCTGCTTACCTTATGCTCAGCGTCAACGATGTTCTAAAGGTTCACACAGCTACCATGAAAGCCAAATTGGAAGAATTGGGAATCCCTTTCCGATACAAAGAATTCGGGGAAGGGCATCCTGAAGAAGGTCATGTTTTTCACCTTAATCTCCAAAGTCAGAACGGACTATTATGCAATTCCGAGGAATGCGCATATTTTCATTCCTTTTGCGGCTGATTGATAATCGTGCTCTTTTTCCAGCATCCGCTTAAATAAAACAGGAAGGTTATAAAAGCCCCTACAAATGTGGCGCAGGGAACAGCGCAGCCTATCCCGAAAATTCCCAGGCCAGCTGTAGTTCCCAGATATATGGCCAGAGGAATTCTGACCAGAAAGGAAGAAGTCGTATCGGTAATCAGGCTGACCCATCCGTTTCCCGTTCCGATAAACACACCGTTCAAAGCTACAATAAAAGGCATGCACACATACTCAAAGGAAAAAGATTGCATATAAAGCACTCCTGCTGAAACCACATTTTCTTCTGCTCCAAACAACCGGAAAATCTCATGGGGAAATACTCGCACAAAGGAAAAAATTACCACACTGATTCCACAACAAAGTATAAGACCATAACCGGTAACCTTTCTAATCCTTTTCATATCTCCCACTCCCATATTCTGGGAAATCATGGCTGCCACGGACATGCTGACCGCCACCTCCGGTAACAGGGCAAAACTGTTAAATTTACTTACAATGCCCACTGCCGCACTTGCCGCCACACCGGCGATGCTGTTAATCTGTGCCCCCAGAACCAGAAAAGAAAAGTTGGTAGCTACCTGCTGTATTGCGCTTGGCATTCCTACCTTCATGAGCATTGCAAACATTCCTCCGCTAAAACGGAAAGAAGATAACCGGAAATCAAAAATAAACCGATTACGTATAAGATAGATTACACAGGAAATCATGGAAAGCCCCTGGGCAATGACTGTGGCTGCCGCCGCGCCCGCAGCCCCCATGTGCAATTCCTTCACAAAAGCCAGATCTAATATAAGATTGACAATACACGCTACCGTAATAAATTTCAGAGGGGTCTTCCCGTCTCCCATTCCTCTCATAACGGCTCCCAATGCATTATAACCGAAGATGAACACAATACCCAGGATGCTTACAAATAAGTATCCGTAAGCCTCTTTATATGCTTCCGGCGGCGTATTTAAAGCCTCAAGCAGCGGATGGATAAAGATAAAGAGTGCGCCCGTAAAAATAACTGCCAGCGCTGCCAGCGTAATAAAAAGAGTGCTGATGGATTCCTTTATTTTTTTCCGTTCTCCCGCTCCTAAAAACTGCCCTATCATAACAGTTCCTCCGGTAGCGATTCCCGTTGCCAGATTGGTAACAATCAGCATGACCATGCTGCTGATGCTGACTCCCGACACGCTGTTAGTCCCTCCAAATCTGGACACAATCATCAAATCCGCAACACTGTATACGCATTGAAACAAATTACTGATCAAAAAAGGAACGGCAAAAACAACCAGCTGTTTCCACACATTTCCTTTTGTTAAGTCCCTCTCTAACTGCGCCATGAAAATGCCCTCCCCTTTATCTGCCCCGGTAAAATGTTTTGAGAAAAGACGCCTGCTAAAATTTTACAAACGTCTGTTCTTCAATATGGTTATATTAACACAGATAAAAGAGAGGGTAAATCTATTTTTACAATTCCGGATAAAATTTCCGATAAAACATTTTTTTCACTTATGCCCTTTTACTCATAAATTTATTTATCGGTTCCTTATTTTTTAACGATACCGTAATACAGTTTAGCCGTCCATCCGTAAACCGCCACATATAACAGGGAAAATACTGCAAAACATCCGATGGTACAGTAAACATATAATCTGGTATTGCTCAGATTCAAAACTGCCAGTATCTTTTCCACCACGGGATAAGCAAAAATCAAATGAATGCCCGCTGTTATTAACGGCAGGAAAAATACCGTCAGTATCTGGGAATGAATGGACGCCTTGACATCTTTCTGGCTCATACCCACATTCTGCATAATAACATATCTTTCCCTGTCATAGTATCCTTCTGTAATCTGTTTGTAGTAAATCAGCAGAATCATGGCTACGGTAAAAAGAAGTCCTAAGAAGATGCCGATAAAAAACAGCCCGCCGTAGATATCATAAAACCCCTGTGCTCCTTCTACCTTGGATTCTACACGCCCGGTCACTTCATTTTCCGGTACCTCCAGATTATTTAACCCATTGCGCATTTCCATATAGGCATTCAAAGCTGCTTCCTCTTCTCCGTCCACATTGATACCATATATATAATCTATTTCTTGGGCCATCTCTTTAAATTGTTCCTTTTGATATTCATACAACTCATTCAAAATTTCTTCAGACTTTACAACAACAATATGAGAGCTGGCGATATTGGACGCCAGAGCGCCCCCGCCTACATATTCAAAGGATTTCAGTTCTTCCACAATTTTAAATTGAAAATCGTCAAGAACAAACAGATCAGACTTCATTTTTACCCGATTTGAGCATACTAAAACTTCATCGTCATTCAGAGTTCTGTTTTCTCCCGTCGTCCGGTTATAATCATCAAGTGTAATAAAATCAAGAACCTCAAAATCATTTATAAAAGCTTCGATATCAGCGTCCTTCAGGATAGTAAAGCCATTCTTTTTCTTTAGTGCGCTAAACTCCAATGTCCTTAAACGGATGCTTTCCTTTTCAGTTAATCCATTATTTTCCAATGCCTGGGTAATGACAGCTTCCCTATCCGAAAAATCTGTCTGTCCATAAACCTTTTCCTTGCTGTAAAAAATAAAATCATAAGGATAACGGGAAGAAACCAAATCATCAGAGCCAATCATAAGCGCTGTGGTAGAAGAAATCATAACCAGTACCATAGTGGATAAAATACAGATGTTGGACAGACCCACCGCATTCTGTTTCATTCGGTACAGCATACCGGAAATTCCGATAAAATGCCTTGTTTTATAATAATAACGTTTATTGGCGCGCAATAATTTTAACAGCACAATGCTTCCCGCTGTAAAAAGAAGATAAGTTCCTATAATGACCAGAATAACAGCCACAAAGAAAATCGCAATTGCTGCCACGGGGTTTTGTACCGTAACTGCCAGATAATATCCCGTTCCTAAAGATAATGCACCCAAAATGGCAAAGATCCAGTTAGCCTTGGGCTCCTTTTCTCCCACATTGCCGCCCCTTAACAATTCTATGGGCTTACTGAATCCCAATCTTCTTGCAGTATTTAAAAATATAAGGAAGAAGATTGCCAAAAAAAGAATGATCGTGGAAATAATCGCCTCTCTGGAAATATAAAAACCCAAAGATACTTCTCTTCCAAGCACTCTTAAAATCAAGAAAAACATTACCTTATCCAGAACAATTCCGAATAGAAATCCAAAGCCCAGTCCCAATATGGCAATATAAAATGTTTCCATACCTGTTACACGCATCAGATGCTTTTTTTCCATTCCCAGAATGTGAAATAATCCAAATTCCTTTTCCCGCCTCTTCATTAAAAAGCTGTTGGTATAGAACAGGAAAATAACTGCGAAAATCATGACAACATTACATCCCAACCCCAGAGTCTGCCTGATTGTCCCTCCTCCGTATAAGCTGTCAAGTCCGTCATTTAATGACAGGGATTTCATAATATAATAAAAAGCTATGGTTATAATGCAGGTAATAATATAAGGAAAATAAATCTGCCCGTTTTTCTTAATATTACTGGCAGCTAATCTGGCATAAAAGAAATTAGTCATCCAACTCACCACCTGTCGATATAAATGTCAGCGTATCAGAAATTTTCTGATACATTTCCTGGTTGCTGTTGTTTCCACGGTAAATCTGATGGAATACCTCGCCGTCCTTGATAAAAAGCACCCTTCCCGCATGGCTTGCCGCCTTTATGGAATGGGTTACCATTAAAATGGTCTGCCCTTCTTCATTAATTTTGTTAAAAAGGTTCAAAAGACTGTCTGTAGATGAAGAATCCAAAGCGCCGGTAGGTTCATCCGCCAGAACCAGCTTAGGTTCCGTAATCAACGCCCTTGCTACCGCAACTCTCTGTTTTTGCCCGCCGGAAACCTCATAAGGAAATTTCCTGAGAAGCTCATGAATACCCAGCTTATAGGAAATTGTCTCAACCTTTTCCCTTATTTCGGGATACTCCTTTTTCATCAGTACCAGTGGAAGGGAAATATTGTCATACAGTGAAAAAGTATCCAATAAGTTAAAATCCTGAAATACGAACCCGAGATTGTCACGGCGAAAAGCGGACATCTGTTTTTCTTTTACTGTAGATAAATTTTCCCCGTCTAAAATAACTTCTCCGCCTGTAGGCGTATCAAGAGCTGCCAAAATATTTAAAAGTGTGGTTTTACCCGAACCGGATTCTCCCATAATTGCAATATATTCGCCCTGCTCCACAAGAAAGGATACATTGGAAAGAGCTTCAACCTGATTTCCTCCGAATCTGGTAGTATAAATTTTGTTTAGGCTTTTTACCTCTAAAATTGCCATTTTTCTGCCTCCTTTGTTTTTGTACCCTTACTATAACAAAACAGCTCTAATGCCCGACATCTATTTCTGTGACATTTAAGCTGTTTTTTGTTACATTTTTGTAATGTGGCGTTTTATTTCAGAATTTCCCGTTCGCCATGCTTTATTCCAGTTCCATATAATTCTTACGCAAATCAATAGAAAACGCCGTTCCCTGACCGGGACTGGACTGAACGTTTACCGGCGTTCCCAATAAGTCAACGGTTCTTTTCACAAGGTATAAGCCAATTCCCGTGGATTTTTTATCCGCCCTTCCATTATAACCTGTAAAACCTTTTTCAAATATCCGCGGCAAATCCTCCTTAGCAATTCCGATGCCTGTATCTTCTATATAAAGAAAAGGCCCTTCCTCCGCCCGGATTGTAATGCTTCCTTCATCCGTATATTTAATAGCATTGGATAAAATCTGCTCTATCATAAATGTCAGCCACTTTTTATCAGTCAGCACTTTCAAATCCGTTTTTTCATATCGGACGCTGATACCCTTTGTAACGAACCAGGAAGCATGTCTTCTGATACAGCTTCTGATAATCTCATCCAAAGAATACTCTCTGATCACCAGATCCTTAGCCGTGGCATCCAACCTGAAATAGGATAATACCATATCCGCATATTGTTCAATCCTGGACAGTTCCAATAACAGCCTGCCGTTTTCTTCCGTATCCTCCTCCTGAAGCCAAAGCTTCATTACCGCAATGGGTGTTTTAATCTGATGGACCCATGTAGAATAAAACTCTATACTGTCCTCTTTATAAATTCTCAACCTACTTTTTTCTTTAACAGTATTCTCAACCCACTCCAAAAGCAGCTCTCTATAATCGTTTTCTATCAGCCCTTTGGCATCGGGTATCTGCTTAACTTCAAGATAGCTTCTCCCTTTCAGTTCAAAAAGCTCTTTATGCTTTAAATAATAATGAATAAAATGCATGGGCAGGACAATAAGGAGCAGTAAAAAATACAGCACTGTTCCATAAAACACTGCTTCCTTTTCTACCTGATATAAACAAAATACGCCCCGAAAAATAAGAATGAATATGATATACATAAAAATAGTAAAACGATATTGACGCAGATAGCAAGCAAAAACTCTTATAATGCTCACCTTTGTATTTCTTTTTTCCCCGTATTCCTTTATTTCTTTTGCCATATTTTTTCCTTGTCTTTTATTGTTATCCCGCCATATACTTGTGTTACCCACATATTGGTAAATCCTTTTTATGCCTTCCCTTGTCTTTAAATTTTTCCTACTATATACCCTTTTCCTGTCTTGGTTTTAATAAAGTCTACCAGGCCCACCTGTTCTATTTTCTTACGCAGCCTTGTAATATTTACAGTCAGGGTATTTTCCTCCACATAGCAGTCATCCTCCCAAAGGCGGGTCATAAGCGTATTCCTGCTTACCACCTTTCCTTTGTTCTCCATTAGAGTCTGCAATATTAGAAATTCATTCTTGGTCAACTCCAACTTCGCCTCTTCATAAGACAGGGTCATATCATTAAGATTTAAAATAGCCCCGTTTTGCTCCAATATAGGAACCTTTCCCGCCAAGTCATAGGTTCTCCGAAGAATTGCCTGCACTTTGGCATTTAATACATTCAAATCAAAGGGCTTTGCAATAAAATCATCCCCGCCCATATTAATTGCCATAACAATATTCATATTATCGGATGCGGAGGAAATAAAAATAACCGGCACACTGGAAACCTTTCTGATTTCCGTACACCAGTAATATCCGTTATAAAAAGGGAGCATAATATCAATTAAAATCAGATGTGGATCAAACTCTATAAATCTCTGCATGACATTCTGAAAATCTTTCACAAGACAGACCTCATTTCCCCACCCTTCTATCTGCCTTTTTATGGCATCGGCCAAAGAAAATTCATCCTCTATGATCATGATCCGGTACATATTAATCTTTCGCCTCCTTGCTTGCTATGGAATATTTTTAATATGCCACAATTATTTTAGCACTAAGGAGCGCATAAGTCTAACCTTTTGTTATACGGCAATTATCCCTCTTCGCAATAATAGCCGAAGTATTTTTCCCTCAGCGACCGATAGGAACCTCTCGGCAGATAAATTTTCCTGCCATTATCCATCTGCAGCTCCTGGGCATTCAGGCTGTCCACATGTTCCAAATTCACAACATAAGCAATGCCAACTCTCACAAAATTCTGATAACGGGAAAGCATTTCATAAATTTCCGTTATAGTTGTCCGCAGCAAACACTGCATGCCATTGGTCAAATATAAGTGCTGCATTTTTCCCTGGGCCTCACAATACGCAATGTCATCTACGGCTATACGTTGAATTTTTCCTTCAATGCGAAGCAAAAGATATTTCCTGCGCCTCTCCTCTATGTCTGCTAACAATTTGTCCATTATGGGAAACAATATCATTTCCGATACAGGTTTTACCAGATATTGTGCCGCATCCACGCTAAATGCCTCCAAAGCATGTTCTCTGGAAGTGGTTAGAAAAATAACCCGGCTCTTATTTCCCATCTCGCGCAATTCTTTTGTTACTTCAATACCCATTTTTTCCGGCATATAAATATCCATCAGGATTATATCAGGCGTATAATCCTTATCTCTGACCGCATGAATCAATTCATCGGCATTTTTAAAACATTCAATCATAAAATTTGTCTGGGGATATTTTTTTTCATAATTCCTCAACATTTGTTCCGTCTTATCCAATTCCTCTGTTTCATCATCACAGATTGCTACCAGATACATAAGCCATCCCTCGTCATTGTCTTTTATTTTACCATTATATTATCTCATTCAGGAATATTCATAATAAGTCGAAAAATAAATACACCGTTATCATTCTTAAAATCATATTCCCCATCAAAATTCTTCGCTGTTTTAATAATACTCAGGACACCGACTCCGCCCGTAGATTCCGGTTTTGGCTGACCGTTTTTTAGTTCCGTCTCCTTTCTGCATGTATTACTGCAATAGATAACTAACTTATTTTTCTTTCTTTTAAGCATAAGATGAATAAAACACTCCTGCTCTTTGGCTTGCTTTTTTACTTCCATACAGCCATAAATAGCATTTTCATATGCATTTGCCAATATGGTTACTAAATCAATATTTGGTATCGCCAGATTTCCCCCAAGTTCCACATCCAAGGTAACCTGTATTTTTTCCTTTCTTGCTTTTCTTGTATATGCTGAAAGAAGGTTATTCACTGCGGTATTAACACATATCGTTTCCGCTATACCTGTATCCGTCTCTTTTTTATATTCCTCCAGATATTGCAATAGTTCTTCGTTCTGCCCCCTCCTGGCATATTCCGCTATTACTGCATTATGATGCCTTGCATCATGGCGGATTCTTCTGCCGGATTCTACAGATTCTTCTAAGATTTCCATATTTCTTTCCAACAGTCTGTGGGTCATAATCATCAATTGATTTTCTTTCTCATACTCCTTTTCTTTCCCAATATGCAGATAAAGCCTAAACACCAGAAACTGCAGGGAACCGGTCAGAAATAAGTTCATTATAATCTGATAAAGGCGGTATGGAGTCGTAACCTCTATACTCTTAGGATTTAAAATAAACCCAATTCCAAAAAGAATACTGATCATCATAACAGCCGCACTAAACCTGTCCAGTTCATTTTCCACGTAATATCCAAATCCCCGGATGGAATCTTTTATTTTTTTCTCAATAAACCATACCATGATCAGAATCAAGAAGATTCGTGTAATAATGTCCGCCCATACATTCCTATGGAAAAAAAGAACGGAAACCTCAATTCCCCCAATCAAAAATACTGCTAAAAGATAAAAGGTCAACGCCAATTTATACAAAGAAAGATAAATATGATCCTTGCTCATATAAATGGCAAATAAACTAAAGCACAAATACATTGCAAAAGCAACCGTTTTCACACAGCTTTCCCAATCCACAACATACCAGATGCATGCCAGCAGAATCAGAACTGCGCTAAAGCTTCCATAACAGACCATGGTTTTCTTTTTGTGAAATCTGGGTTCACTCATTAACGAAAACAACATAATCGACCCCACAAGGCTTATTATAAAACGAATTAAAGCTATATATACAGGACCGCCTAACATATCCTTATACACCTCCTATTCTGTTATCCCTTTTAAGACAAAATTTAATTAATTTTATCAAAATGTCTTATTAAATTAAAGTGCTTCTGGTATAGTTTGCACTTTTTAGGACATAAATTGCATTCTCTTTCACAATTGCATATTTCGTCGGACTCTGTTGGTATATTTCAAGATCTCTGAAATAAAAATAGCGGAAACCCTCATGTTTCAAGGATTTCCGCTTATTATTTATCAGTGAGCCACCGGGGACTCGAACCCCGGACAACTTGATTAAAAGTCAAGTGCTCTACCACCTGAGCTAGTGGCCCATAAAAAATGCCCAGAACCGGAATCGAACCAGTGACACGAGGATTTTCAGTCCTCTGCTCTACCGACTGAGCTATCTGGGCTAATGCTATGTAATTACAGCAAAATAGCGGGGACAGGATTTGAACCTGTGACCTTCGGGTTATGAGCCCGACGAGCTTCCAGACTGCTCCACCCCGCGTTATACTATTATTATATTGTAAGAAATCTCTTTTTATACATTTCCCAAAAGAGAAATGGATGGAGGTGGATTCGAACCACCGAAGCAATTTGCAGCAGATTTACAGTCTGTCCCCTTTGGCCACTCGGGAATCCATCCATAAAGCCGATGATCGGACTCGAACCGATAACCTGCTGATTACAAATCAGCTGCTCTGCCAATTGAGCCACATCGGCATATCTTGTTTCAATCATCAATAACTGTGAGCCTCAACGGCATATAAAAATGGGACCTACAGGGCTCGAACCTGTGACCCTCTGCTTGTAAGGCAGATGCTCTCCCAGCTGAGCTAAGATCCCATCGCATGAGAATCTCATACAAACGACCCAGATCGGACTCGAACCGACGACCTCCGCCGTGACAGGGCGGCGCTCTAACCAACTGAGCCACTAGGCCACTTAGGGGGCTTCCCCTTTTTGGAGTACCCTCAAAACCGAACAATGACTTCCTCTTTCCATGAAGTTCTTCCATCCACGCCTTCCACATCCGCTTCTCTTTACGCATGCTTCCTCTCTCTTGGTCAAGCCCTCGACCGATTAGTACTTATCAGCTCCATACATTACTGCACTTCCACCTTAAGCCTATCTACCTCATTCTCTCTAAGGGGTCTTACTCATTGG
>Ga0137306_101206_pt1 | contig 27754 bp, 17 predicted proteins | sample Inofroosms_March_FD_97187 | JGI IMG/M metagenome (GOLD analysis project Ga0137306, IMG submission 97187) | Mouse cecal microbial communities from Vienna, Austria - N-Acetylneuraminic and N-Acetylglucosamine D2O microcosms_March | ecosystem: Host-associated > Mammals > Digestive system > Large...
CACTTTGGCCTCACCGTCGCCTATGACATAATTGTTGATAGGGAATCTGTCTTCGCACGATGTGAGCAGAAGCAGGGCGGTGATTAAAGGTAGAAGATATAGCTTGATTTTCTTCATTTTTATTAGAATCCGAAATCGGGGCTGAGGACAATCTCTTTGAAGGGTTCGATTGTCACTTTTGGGTATATGCCGGAGTTCGTTAGAGTTGTATTAATATAAACATGCGTATTGCGTGGCAGGTCCTTTATGTCGAGTTCTTTGGGACCGAACCATATTGGCGCGCTCTGAAGATAGCCGTTATTGCCGTCTTTCTCACGCACGGCTACCGAAATTTCATATTTGCCGGTGCTTGACTCAGGAAGGTAGATTGCAGGTGAGAATTGTGTGAAAGCCGAGCCTGCGTCGATTGCGACATTGTATGTGAAGTCGGTCGGGGCTGCAGTAGCCGGGGTGGTGTAAGATGTTATGTAGCGGCCCTGGAGCGGATTGTCGCTTGGAAGTTCTTTGGCCGGGTCGTATACAGTGTTATGTGGAAAGAGGTATTCTGTTGTGGCTATGTTGCTGATTTTGATTTTCGACACCTCGAAGCCGTGGCCCCCGTAGGGAATTTCGTCGGTGCCGGCTTTGAAGGAGAACGAAAACTTGACTGCTGCACGCGTAACGAAAAGGTTGGCGGTCTGCTTGTTGCCTTCGGTGATGTCGATGACTTTGACCTCGAAGTGCTCGCTCATCGGCACCCATGTCTGAGCGGTGCCGGTGTTGTCGATGAGCGGCACACCTGTTGCGCGGCTTAGCATGAGCTCTTCGACCATGCTCTTATTGAACATGGAGCCGACTGTAATGCCGGCGAGAGACGACTCCATCGATATCGGCTCGTTGCCTACGATGTAGATTTGCTTTGTTTCGCCGGGAGTCACTTTGAAGGTGTAGCTCACCTGGTCGGTGCGGCCGTTGAAGGTGAGCAGCCGGTTGTGTTCTACAGTGCCGTCGGGGTGCACGATTATTATGCGTAGAAAGCGGATGTTTTCGTGCCGGAAAGTTGGTGCTTCGAACTCATCGCTCTGGCTGCGTGCACGGTTGTCGCCGCTGCGGAGCGCCCCCACGCGGAGGGTGAGCTCGGCAAGAGGCGTGTCTGGAGCCTCGGGTTCGTCGGGCGAGCCGTTGTCGGCGCACGACACCATACCCGAAGCGAGCACAAGCCACAAAGCGGCTGTGAGCGCCTTGAGTGTGAATATTGTATGTAGTTTACAACGTTTCATTATTGTTTAGAATCCTGTGGAGATATCATTGATTCTCACAACCCAACCATTGATGATAATGGATGTCTGAATCCATGTAGCGTTGGGGCCGATAAAGAAAATCATATCCCAGCGCGACTCGCGGTCGAGGAATTCCTGGTTTGTCATGCTCGCAAAGTGTTCGCTTTTGAGCATTATGAGGTAGTTGATGAGCGGAATGGTGAGTACGTTCGCTCCGTCGCTGGCGCGGACAATGGAGAGTGTCGGAGATGTGGAAAGAGTGAGGCGCGAAGTGTCGAATTCGGCAAACGCGGCAATACCGCCCTGAGCCACCTGGTTTTCGTCGGCGGCGATGTCGCCTTGCGTCCATGGGTGGTAAACCGTGGCTTGGGGCTGCGGTACAACATCGTTGTTCCAGTTGAGCACGGTGTTGTTGTCGGTGATGGTGAATATGTAGTCAGAACCGACCACGGGTGTGCCGTTGACGTTCTGCAGGAGTATTCTTATGTTGTTGGTGTCCTTCATCATGTAGACTGTGGCCGGTACACGTGCGATGTCGGCGTCGGTCACGGTCACACTTTCAAGTCTGCCGTAGAAGAGAGGGTGGAGCGGCGAGCCCACGGGCGATGTGAGCAGCGACGCATTGAGTTTCACGCCGAGGTTGTGCATGGGAGCGCCGACGGGTGAGGTGAGGTAGGAGAACGAGGCCTTGTCGCAGGCCATGCCGCCATATGCGACAAACGAATACTCTCCGGCCGGAAGGTCGAGCTTCATGCGCCAGTTTTCGTCTTTGAGCACCGAGCCGGTCTCGACCCGCGAGTCGATGTATCGTCCCTCGCCGTCGTAGATATACACAGTGAGGCACTCTACCTGTGAGGGAAAGGCGTTGGAAAACTCCATGTTGTAGTCGTAGACAAAGCGTAGTTCAACGCCCTGCGGACAAGGCTCAAGGTCTTCGTTGAAATGGTCGCAGGAAGAAAGCGCGGCGGCCGGTGCCGCCATGAGGACGGCACCGAACACTGCGTTTTTAATTGTTTTTGTATTCAAGAGCTTCATTAGTAATGAAGGTTTTGAGATTGGCTTTTGGAATGAGGAGAGAGGAGAACGAGAATGTCGGAAGAGAAAAGATGATTTTTTAGAATTCGATATTGTTTACACGAACAACCCAGGGGAGAGTGCGGCATGTAACGGTGAAGTAGATGTCGTCCGATTCGTCGGGGTCATCGGGCTTGGGTTTGTCGGGGTCGTTTTCGGGAATGCGGGGGTGACCGAGACCGGAGATTTTGGTTACAGCGAGTTTGTATACGTTGTTACGTACTACGCCGAATTCCATCGGGCCCATCACGCCGGGCGTGTTGTTGTCGTTGTGACGGTTGTAATAGAAGTAGTTGCAATAGTAGCCGGCACCGCCCATCTCGTCGTCGGTGCTCGACTGGTAGATTGTGAAGCCTGCACCGGTCACTTTCGCACGCATATTGGCGAGGTTTGTGTCATTTTTGTTGCCGTCCCAGGTAGTCCATGCTGTGTTGGCAGAAGCCTCATCAACTTCCATAGCATTGTCGGTGTAAGTGTTTGAACCCCATGTGAATGTGCCCATGCCGCCGTTGCCGAACACTGCTACATAGAGAGGGTTGCTGCGGTGGATGTTGTTGGTGATGTTGCCGTCTTTGTCGACAATGATTGTGTTGTTGGTAGTGGTCATGTCGATTGAGGCGGCGATAGCGGCTTTCTTCACCTGATTCCATGTGAGGTAGAGGTTGCCGTTGAACGAGTAGAGAATGGGGTCTATCGAGGGGTTGCCGATGAGTTTGCCGTTGACGTTGTTGATAGCCTCGGCCATAGCCTTTATGTCTTCGTCGCTCGATTGGAGAGCTGCTTCGGTGGCAATCATCTTGCCTTTGAAGATTACAGTGGTTGATATGCCGGTTTGCTGGTTGCTGGCTTCGCCCGGAATCACGTTCTCGGGAATGTAACGCCAAGGCTTGTAATCGAGAGCGCTTGTCCAGTTGTCGGCTTTGCCGCCGAGTACGTCGGAAATTAAAGTCGGAGTACCCCAGTTATTAGTGGAGTATGAGCCGTTGTTGTTGTAGAAGGGCTGGGTGAAGTATGTGTCGAATCCAGTTGTGACACCGGCTGCAAAATCAGTGGCGTAGGGACCTACGATATAGTTGGTCGCAGTTTCAGCACCGAGAAGAGTGCTGCCGGCAAGCTGACCGTTGTCTGATACGCGGTGGAGATAGTAGAATTCTTTTGCAAGGTTGGCAACTGCCATTTTGCCGAGCTGAACCTGAATAAGAGTCAGTTCCTTATTGTCATCTCCGTTGGTTTTCACAACATCGTAAGTGTTGTCGTTGTTTGAGCCGTCGGCGAAGTCAAAACGAGCCATGCTGCGGTGTACGAGTACGGCGCCGCCATTGTTCGAGCCGGCTCCGTTTGCTGCCGAGTTGTCGACCTCTGTGCTCTGGCCGCCGTTGTTGAGGCCCGAGAAGTCGAAGGCGGTAGCTGCTGTCTTGTGGCTGTTCCATGCGTCGATAGTTGCAGGCATTTTGCGTGAAGCGATGGCGAAGTTGCTCATCAGGAAGTTGCCGGGCTTCCAGATAGCATCGTTTACCGTGCAGATTGAGCTATACCAATCTGAAGAGCCCAAGGTGGCGCTGTTGATTATATTTTTGAGGTCGGCTGTAGGGTTGCAGAAAACAAAGATGTTCACATCCTGGCTGAATCCCTCTTTAGTATAGTAGTCGTTGAGGTTGGTTTTCTGCAGTTTGGCAGTGGTTTTGTAGCTGTTGTCGGCAGGAATTGACACGAGGTCTGATGTAACGAGACCCGATACGATGTAAGAATTGTCGTTTTTCTTGGCAATGACGATAGCTACTTCTGCTACTTTGTTTTCGTCGTCGGTACCTACTTCAACGCCGTCGTTGCTGGCTCCGGGTTCTTCTGTCTGGCTGCGGCCGCCGTTCGCGGTAGGCATCTGCACAGTGAGCCCCATATAGACAGCTTCGCCTACTTCGGGAAGCACAGGTTCGTTGCCCTGGCCCTTGTCGTCGCTGCACGATGCAAGGAGTGCTGCCATAGCAAAACCTAAAATGCAATGTTTATAGAACTTCATTGGTTAAAGTTTTTGATTGATATTATATTAATTTGTTTTTTTGATTGGTTTGCGGAGAGATTGAGTCCGGTGCCGTGAGGGGCATCGGATATTGAGAGGTTTAAAAATGTCGGTCTTAAGCGTATAATGGATTAAACATTTGCAGATAAGGGGTGTGATACATCTCAAAGTTTTGAGGAGAGTGTGTGGAAAATGATTAAAGGGTTGGGAGAGAGGAGGAGAGATTCGGGGATATTACGGGGGTGTCTTATTTTGTTTTGTCGAGTTTTTTGGTCTCAATCTGCGATAGCGCGTCGTCGGCCTGCTTGAGTCCTGCGGCAGCGGCCTTGCGGAGCAGCGGCATAGCGGTGGTGTAGTCGTTGTTCAGAGCGTGGAATACGCCTCTGAGATAGTCGGCCTCGGGGCTGTCGCCGGCCTTGGTGAGGTAGCTCCCGGCGCGTGTATAGTCGCGCTGCATCAGCGCGGTATTTGCGGCGTTGAGATTGGCTATGGCGTTGTCGGGATAGAGGCGCACGGCTATGTCGAATACCTCAAGATATTCCTTGCTGCCGGGCTCGAGGGTGTTTGCAAGGGTGAACATCTCGCCGAGAGAGAGTTTGCCGGGCGCAGTGCGGAGCACTTCGGCGATTTTGGCCGGGTCGGAGTAGTCGACAACGGTGTAGTAGACCACATAGTCGGAGTGGCGCAGTGCCGGATATACATTGTCGAGCAGCCACTTGTACTGTGCAGGGAAACGCTTCTGAATCATGCTGTTGCGTGCGTCTGGCTCGATAGAGCTGTCGGAGGCAATGGCAAGAATCTGTTCGCGATTCTCTATGTCGATTTCGTTGAGTCGCTTCACAAGCCCCTGCCAGTCTTCGGGCTCGAAGGCCTGGCGCATAATGCCGGGCTCAAAAGCGCAGAGGGTGCGCACATACTCGGTGAGGGTCTGCGTACGGCCTTTTGCGAGGCGCACGTTGTTGTTATATGGGCCTTCGGGTGATGCAAAACCCTTGATTGACACGGAGTCGATGCTTACGTCGGCATCGTCCTTGACTGTGTTTATGGTTTTGTGAATCACATCGAGTTCATAGGCGTTGCGGCGATAGTCGGGATACAGCTCCGTGCGGTTGACGGGGAAGTCGATATATGCCGAACCCGAGAGGGCGCGGGTTTTGACCTCGGCCGGCGGTGTGATGAAAGCCCACATAGGTTCGAGCACGCGGGGTTCGAAGTCGAGCACATCGATAGGCAGGTCGGCGAAGTTTTTGTCGGCTTCGCAGCATCCGCGTTCCTGCACTCTCACGGCAAAGACCGAGTGCTCCATCCAGGGCTTGTATTCAGTGACAATAGAGAATGGTATTTCTGTTGTTTTCGATGCGCGGAAGAGCCAGGGAGCGCTTTCCACCTTGCCGTATTTGCGCATGAGCAGATAGTAGCGGTTGTGTCCGGCGACGCACACGGGTGCGAATTCGAGCGAGTCGGTGCTGTTTTCGGCGCGGAGCACGGGGAAAGCCCATATCTCGCGGTCGGATTTCATGTCGGCGAGCCCCGACACGTCGAACACCGTGCCGAGCACAAGTTGAGTCTCGCTCTGTTCAATCTGAGTATTCTTTACCTTCAGTCCCGACGGGAGTTCGGCCGCCACCTGAAGGCCGCAGAGGAGTGCGAGAGCGGCGGTAACGAGTGAATGGCGAAGTAATCTATTGTTGTACATTGTGTTATCGATTGGAAGATAAAGAATCAGAAAACATAGACTAAGTTGATGGCTATTTTAGTGGGGCCAACGTAGTTGTGGACGGCGTTGCTGCGAATTTTGCGGCCGCACACCGTGCATGGATACACGTCGTAGCGGTTGTATGTCCAGCCTATGCCGAGCTCGGCCTCGATGTTCCAGTGCTCGGAGAGAAGCCAGCTGTAGCCGTAGGCTATGCCAAGGCCGGCAAACCAACCCTGATAGCGACGGTCTTGCAGTTTGCGCGAGTCGGTGCCCAGAAAGTTGATGCCGTGCTTCCAGTTGGCCATGTTGAACTGACCGCCCATGAGGTGAGCTCCGACAAAGTGTCCGGCAGTTGCTTCGCAGAACCAGTAGCGGGCTTCGGGCTGCACGAGCCAGTGCTTGTACTTGCGACCCCGGGAGAGAGTCCACAGATTGAGCTGGCCCGAGACGTCGAGCGTCCATTTGGGGGCGAGGCCCACCTCAATACCGGCATTGGGACTGAGTGTGGCATCGGAAAGGATATTTGTCTTGATACCAATCTTTTGTGCCGCGACAGACTGAGGCAGCGCGGCAATTGTTATTGCCACGAGCATGAGGAGCATACTCACTGTCCGGCTTGTATATGTTTTCATTATATCAGCTAATTACAAAAGAAGTTTTATTACCATGCGCCGTTTTATTTGGCTTCCTCAACTCTCTTGTGTGAGGACTCTGATTTCTCTCTATAAGAGAAATACAACCCATGTGCAAAGGTATAAAACTTTTTGTAATTAGCGAATAACATTGAGCAACTTTTTTTCTACTATTTTTAATTTATTGTCATTAGTTAAAAATATTGAGGCTCGAGAGAGCATCAAATTTAAAGGAGGACTTAGATGTGGAATGATGTAAAATATTGTAGGCTAACAATTTAAAATTTAACATATTGCTTGGGATTTCTCTTATAGAGAGAAGTGCCGAAAAGAACAAAAATCATAGCATGTGAACAGTTCTTTACTTAGCCGTTAAGCTTGGCTCCTCCAGAGAGCCGTTTGTCAATGCCTGAATGAAAAAACAGTTATAATATAATGAGACGAGTCATTTTAATTTTAGCAGTGGTCTTAGCCGGAATAACACATCAAGTCGCGGCTAAAGATATTGCAGTGAAGACTAATCTGATTGACGATGCGTTGCTCGACGTAAATGTCGGAGCTGAGCTTGCTGTCGCGCCCAAATGGAGCATCGATGTGCCGGCGAGTTTCAATTTCTGGACTCTGTCGCACAATCGCCGCTGGAAGCACTGGGCCGTACAGCCCGGCATCCGCTATTGGTTCTGCGAAGCTTTGGGTGGCCATTTTGCGGGCGCTCACCTCATGGGCGGCCAGTATAATGTCGGTGGTCTCGATTTCGACTTCAAGTTCCTGGGCACCAATCTGTCGTCGCTTAAAGACTCACGTTACGAGGGCTGGTTTGTCGGCGCCGGCGTAAGCTACGGCTACTCATGGATACTGAACAAGCACTGGAACATCGAGGCCGAGCTCGGCATAGGCTGGGCCTATACGCGCTACGACAGATATCCCTGCACACGATGCGGCCGTAAACTACAGAGCGGCAAGGCGCATAACTATGTGGGCCCGACCAAGGCCGCTATAAACATCGTTTACGTATTCTGAATTTCTACCACGAATTTACGCAAGTCAGTATGAAACTACATACATTAATATTTGCTGCCGCAGGTCTCACAGCCTCGGTAGCCCCTGCGGCCGCAACAACTCCGGCGGTGGCTATGCAGACCGACGGCTCATCGTGTGTGCGTGCTCTGCAGGTAGAGCGCTCAGACAACAATCTTTTTGTGTCGATGGAGCTCGACTTTTCGGAGCTTAAGCTCAAATCGGACCGTGAAATCACTTATATGCCGGTGCTTACGCTCGGCGACAGCATATGCGAGTTGCCGCAGGTGGTGGTGGCCGGACGCAACCGCTACATACAGCATCAGCGCCACAATGATTTGGCTGACGACGTGCGCCTCTGCCGTGCCGGCAAGGTAATCGACTATGCCGAGGTCATTCCCTATGAACAGTGGATGGAGACAGCACTGCTGTCGCTCACCGAAGACGAATGCGGGTGCGGTTTCAATGCCATTTCGTCGACCTCTCAGGAGCTTGCGGTGCTCGACTTCAAGGAGCGCGTGTTTGCTCCCGTCTTTGCCTTTATCACTCCCGAGGTGGAGCTTGTCAAGTCGCGCGAGGTGCGCGGTTCGGCATATATCGATTTTCCGGTCAATCGCACCGAAATCCGTCCCGACTACCGCCGCAACCCCGAGGAGCTGCAGAAAATACGTAATACAATTGATGTAATCCGCGACGATGCCGACACCCGCATCGTGTCGGTGGCTATCGAGGGCTATGCATCGCCCGAAGGCCCCCTCAAAAACAACGAGCGCTTAGCTCAGGGCCGAACCGAAGCTCTGGTGAAGTATGTTCGCAGCCTCTACTCATTTGAGCCCTCGCTCATCAAATCTGGCTGGGTGGCCGAAGACTGGGCCGGACTCCGCCGCTACGTGGAGTCGTCCGACATGTCTGAAAAAGCCGGTATTCTCGATATTATCGACCTCGAGTCGATGGCTCCCGATGCGCGTGAGTGGCGCCTCAAGTCGGCCTATCCCGAAGAATATCGCTTCTTGCTCGACAACGTATATCCCGGCCTGCGTCACTCCGACTATGCCGTGGAGTATGTAATCCGCTCATATGCCGACGTGGCCGAAATCCGCGAACTCATAAAGACCACTCCGCAAAAACTCAGCCTCCACGAGATGTTTGTGCTCGCTCAGAGCCTCGAACCCGGTTCGGATGAATATCGCGAGGTGTTCGAAGTGGCAGTGCGCATGTATCCCGAAGACCCCGTGGCAAATCTCAATGCCGCAAACATTGCCCTCGGTCGCGATGAGCTCGACCGGGCCGAAGTATATCTTGCAAAGGCCGGCGACGCTCCCGAGGCAGTCTACGCCCGCGGCATTCTCGCTGCAAAACGCGGCGACTACGCCACCGCTTACAGCCTCTTCGACCGTGCCGCCGCTGCCGGTTGCCGCGAGACTGCCGATGCAGTCGAGCAGCTCAGAGAGATGGAGCGCTATGCCCAAAGCAAGGACGGTATAAAACGTAAATAATCCTTTTATAATAATTATTTAATTTAATTCTATGAATGCCAAATTAATTCTCGGTCTGTTCGCAGGTTGCTCAATGGCAGCGGCCATGACGGGCTGCTCCTCCGATGAGCCAGGCGTACAGGACAACAAAGCAGAAAAAACAGTCTACCTCCGCGTAGCGATTTCCGACATCAACACCGCATCGCGAGTGGAAAATTCTGATGAATTCTTCCAGGATGGCACCGATAAAGAGAATGCCATCGGTGCACTTCAGTTCAAATTTTATGATGCATCGGGCAACGAGGTTTACGCGTCCAGCGCCACCGACTACACTTTTAAAGACGCTACACAGGACCAGGGTTCGCCCAGCGTAGGCAAAATCCAGGAAGCCGTTGTTCAGGTAGCTCTTCAGCAGGGTCAGAACCTTCCCTCGTATGTACTTTGCTTTGCCAATCCTGTCGACTGGAGCAGCGTAGAGGGTTACAGCAAAATGAGCGACTACCGTAATGTAGAGCGTACGGCGTATCTCGGAGCAGACGGTGACTTCGCTATGAACAATGCCGTTTATTACGGTACAGACCCCATTTCGGGCCAGAATAACGTGAAAATCACCGGAGCTCCCATTACTGCCGGTCAGCTCTTCACTTCTGAAGAAGAGGCCAATGCAGCAACAGGAGGTCAGGTTGTAGATATCTATATTGAGCGTAACGCCGCACGTGTCGACTTCAAGATTGCAGATGCCATTGAAGATTATACTATCGGTGACTACACCCTCAGCTTCGTACCCTCGGCATGGACAGTAACTGCCGACGCCCCCTCGATGTACGCTATCAAGCGTTTTGCCACCACTGCCGGTACAGAAGCTCCCATTCCTACAATGGCAGAAGTGCAGAACTATCTCACTACATGGACAGCCTGGAACGACGCCCCTCTCCACCGCAGCTACTGGGCTTGCTCGCCGGGCTTCTATGCCACAGAGTTCCCCCGCGTATCGGATAACATCATTGATGCTGCCGCCAACGGCACAGGCGCAGGTGAAGTTGTTGCTCCCTACGCACTCAAGTACTACAGTTTCAACCAGGTCAACGGCACCAACGGCTCAGCGATTGAAGCCAACAATACTGCTGTAACACGCTACGCTCTTGAGAACACCATGGGCAAGGAGGCTTTCGCTTCGCTCAACCCCAATGCTGCCGCACCCTCGGTACTCCTTACCGGCAAGTATACTGTCAACTACAACGGCGCAGCTCTGCCTGAAAACACGTCATTCGCTATCTGGAACAATCAGCTTTACTTCATCGGTTCAGCAGTTCCTGCCGGTGCTGCCGCAGACGCTCAGACAATTCTTGCAGCAATGCTCGACCGTCAGCAGATTGTGGCTACAAACTCTGACGGAGCTCTCCTCAAAACAGCTAACAACAATATTGAAGTGGCTCATCCCTCGGAGGCTGTCCGCACAGGCAACGCTATTGCCGAGGAATTCGTAACCCTTCAGATTACTACTCTTCCGGCTCCCAACTCCCTCTACTTCAAGCCGCTCGGCTCTGATGTATGGAAATCGATTGAAACAGAAGAAGAACTCGTATATGTAAACCAGCAACTCGCAGGCCAGGTGAACTATGCCAAGGCTTATACCACCGGTGCGGCTTACTTCGGTATTCCTATCAAGCACCTCCGTGCCACTGAAGATACCACCAACAGCCCCTTCGCTGCTGACGGTACTGTTGCAGACTGGACAAATGTACGTGTAGGTGACTTCGGCCTCGTCCGCAACCACGTCTACACCATCAACGTTACTGGCATCGAGGGTCTCGGCAACGGTATCAACGACCTCGACAATCCGATTGTGACACCTATGGATACCTATAACTATTATATTAAGTATTCTATCAAGGTGCTCAACTGGCGCATTGTTCCCGCTCAGAATGTAATTCTCTGATAAACTCTCTAACAGCGGTATTGATTGACGCGGAATCTCGCGTCAATCAATACTCTTCCCTCCAAAAAACACTCCGGCGGCGGAATTCTATAGCGTCGGGTTTCAATCCCCCCCTATTATAGCTGCTGAGACTTCTCCTTTGAGACCCGGACGCGAAGAATCGCGTCCCCGCAAAAAAATATTTCTCTCCTTTTACTTTGCGCAAGATCTGATGCGCCACAAAGTAGAAAATTATAGGCGGAAACGCTCCGCACCATATATCGTCATAAATAATAAACTAATTCAAAACAAATAAAGACAAATGAGAACGTGGCATCTGCATAATTGGTTTAGACATATCCTCGCCTCGACGGCGCTTTTAGTTCTGCTCACGGGTTTCACATCGTGCGATGCCATCTATGAGGACCAGAGCGGCTGTGCAATCAACTACAGGGTTTCTTTCCGATTTGTGAAAAATGTTCTGCAGGCCGATGCTTTTGGTTCTCAGGTGACGACAGTGCATCTCAATGTCTACGACAAGAGCGGCAAACTTGTCTACAGCAGGAGTGAGCAGCGCAATGTGAGCGAAATCAACGACTATTTTATGGATGTTGAGATACTTCCGGGCGAATACGACCTCCTTGCCTGGTGCGAGGGTGAGTCGCTGGTTCCCGAGGCGGTGTCGTTCGCTATAGGCGACGGCACAGCTATGAGCGACTTCAATGCCTCGCTTCCCTTGAGCGGCACAGCACCGTCGCTCAGCTCGAATAGCGACATACACCGTCTCTTCCACGGCATTGCAACCGACGTTGAATTTCCTGAGCATTGGGGTACGACAACCGTAGGGCCGGTCTACCTCACACGCGATACCAACCACCTGAGCGTGCTGTTGCAGAATGTCGACGGCAATCCGCTTGATGCCTCGGAGTTCGATTTCGCAATCAGCGGCAAAAACAACCGCCTTGGCTGGAACAACGATGTGCTCTCGACTTCCGACAGCTTTATATACACGCCATGGAGTGTTGAGCAGACCTACTCGTCGTTCGACCGGCCCGATGCGCGCGGCACAATCGACGACTCTCTGCTTCCGGCCGGCGTCCTTGCCGAGTTCACCACAAGCCGTCTTATGGCCGACATGCCGCAACGCCTCACCGTGACGCGCCGCAGCACCGGCGAAGAAGTACTGTCGATTCCTCTCATCGACTATCTGCTCCTTGTGAAGGGAAAATACAACAAAATCGAGGGCGACCAGAATTATCTTGACTGTTACGACGACTATACCATGATGTTTTTCCTCAGCGAAGGCATGACATGGGTGAAGACAAAAATATATATCAATGGCTGGCGCGTAGTGCCGCCTCAGAATGTAGATATGTAAAAACGTTTCATTACAATAGGCAAAGTTTACTATGCACTATATAACCAGATACTTCACAGGCGTTGTCGCTGCCATTTCAGCGGCCGTGAGCCTTGTAAGTTGCGTTGGCGACAGCAATAAATTGTGTCCCGACGAGCCCGATCCCGATGTGAGGCCGGTGGGCGTGAGCATACGCTTCGACATATCTTCCGGCCGGAGTAGTCTGTCGCGCGCTGCCGACATCGAGGCCGAAAAGCCCGGCACATCTGCCGAAGACTATATCGACACCGGCAAGATGCAGTTTCTCCTCTTCGACGATGAACAGAGATTTCTTCAGAATCTCACTCCCGAGGTAGCCGCCGAAAAAGAATCGGGCCAATACTCGGCGCTTGTCACATTCAAAGAGCCTTATATAGAGCAGGCCACATCGGGCAACGTCACTTTCTATATAATGGCGCTTGCCAACGGTTCTTATATGGGGGGCTCGTGGGCCGGCGCAATACGCGAAAAAACTACAATCGCAGACCTCTGCGCTGCAAGGCAGAACACTGTGCTGACTGTGAAGCCTAACTTTTTCTACCTTACCAATAGCGGTCTCAGAGATAGTCAGAGATTCCCGATGGCCGGACTCCAGCATTTCACCGTGTCGGTAGAAGCGCTCAAGGCTTCTACATACGAAAAGCCTGTCGACCTCTCCGCAGGCACGGGCGGACGCACGCTTAACATGCTCCGTGCGCTTGCCAAAATAGAGGTTATCGACAAGGTCAACTATGAAGGCGATTACATTGAAGAACAATATGAAAATGACCCGCGGCGCATCGACAAAGCCGAATTAGTGGGCTACACAGCCTCCGGAAACCAATTGCCATTATACAGTCAGTGGGCACGCAATGTAGAGCGTCCGGAGACACAGCAAGTGGTGGCACCTTCGATTCCTTCGGGAGCCGGATACATTGAGCCGCCTGTGTTCAGCGCGGATAACGACGACTTAGTCAATTTCGTGAATAGGTCTATGCTGACGGACATGTACTATGATTATGACGCAACTATGGCTCGCGCTGACAAAGCACCGGTTAATTCTGTCTACATTTACGAGTTTTCCAACTCCTCGACAGAGAGTGTGACCGTGCAGAGCCCGTTTGTACGTATCACCACTTTGGGCGACCCCAATAGTCCCGGCTCGTCTGTGGTATTACCCTTCCGTCTGGGCGAATATGAAGACGGAAAGTGTGTGAGAGAGCTCAACGAGATTCTCCGCAACCATATCTACCGCTACGAGGTGACTCAGATAAATATCGACGGCACATACAGCCTCAATTGGGAGGTCGTGCCAATGTCGACTGTTGATATAACAATTCCTCCTTTTAACTGACAACGATGCTAAGTACTGGATTCAAATATATATTGTCTGCCGCGGCCATCTGTCTTGGACTGGCATCGTGCAGCGACGAAATAGATTACCCCGACTATGTGACGTCGGGCGAAGAAATGCTTCTCACCGTGCCTGTGAGTGTGGCCGAGACAGTGGTGCAGTCGCGTGCCGACCTCAGCGACGTGCAGCTCAACACCGTGCAGTCGCTCTGGGTGGCGACATTCAGTTCGGTGTCGGGCCAGATGACATCAAAAGGCGCCGACGGCAAGACCGTCGGCTGGGTTAAGTATACGGCTACGTCCGACTCTCCAATCAAATCCCAGATACAGCTTAGCACAAGAAGCGGCTCAAGCTATATTGTGGCTGTGGCCAATGTGGAGAAAATGGGTGTGCTCAGTGATGCCCCCGACAAGCCCCAACCTCTCTCGGAACTCCTCGACAATGTGCGCACCTGGGACGAATTCCTTAAAGTGGGAGTGGTAGCTCCCTCAAGTTACGAGGGCGTGAATGCCCCCGAAACCCCTATGGCCATGTGCGGCGCATATTCCAACACCAGGAGTCATGAGGTCGCGCAGTGGCAAAACGAGAATGTGAAGCCATATACCATTCCAATGACCCAAAAAGGCGTGTATGACCTCACTGATGGCAAGATATATCTGCGCCGCCCGGTGTCGCAGATTAACTTCACGCTCAAGTCGGGCAATGAGAATACTTTGCGCATAGTGCCCAACAGCTATCGTGTGATGAATGTGCCCGACTTCGCATGGCTTTACGAGCGTCCGGACACCAACTTCGGCGATGTCTGCACCGTGGAAAATAAAGCCGACTATTACACCGATTCGCAGAACTATTCGTCGAGCTCGTCGTTTATCCGCAAGGAAGCCGACGGAAGCTATACCTTCGATTTCTGGCAGGCCGAGAACAAACACACCGGCACTGCGACAAACTACAAAGACCGTGAGGCTCAGACATCGATAAGCGAGACCGACGGCACGAACAGCGGCATCTTCACGGCGTTGTGTCCCGGCGGTACATGGTCGTCGAACAATATGGCGAGCTACGTGGTGGTGAACTGCAGCGTAGACTATCTCGAGTCGATTTCGGTAGACGATAAAGGCGATACAACCGGCGGCACCACAACTGTGTGGCGTTCGGGCATGGCCAACTATATAATCCACTTAGGTTATATCGACAATAAAGCCGACGACTTCAATTGCTATCGCAATGTGAAATATAATTACACTGTCACCGTCAACGGCCTCAACGACATAAGGGTCGAGGCCTATGCCGGCGAAAATACTCCGGGAGTTGAAGGCATTGTGACCGATGTTACCAATCCTACCGTGAACATCGACTGCCACTATGCCGCGTTCAACGTAGAGCTCACCGAAGAAGAACTCTCGCAGTGGAAAGAAACGGAGGGCGGAAGCTATACCGGCTTTGGATTCATGATTATGACCTACGACAACCTCAACGGAGGTCTTAAGGAATATGACGAAGTGGGGCTGTTGCATGAATATGAGTCGTGGGAAGATATTCCTGCCGATGTAAAGAAGTATATCGACTGGGTGGAATTCCGTCCGACTTCCGACGCGAACGTGCTTGCAGAATACAAGCCGCGCAACTATGCCGACGGTAAGACATTCAACCTCTACGATGCGTCGAAAGGCATCACCGGTGCGCAGAAGAGCTCGACGAACTGGTATACATGTTTTGTGAACGAGTATACCTACGAGGCTGCCAATGCCAATGAGACAATGGCGGCCACAGGCAGCCAACAGCCTCTGTGGTACTCATATGTCAACGCAGACCCTCGCCGCTTCTACATACGCGTGACCAGAACAATCTCAGAGGATGGCGAGAGTGTGTACGCACGCTCGAAGTATGCCGTGGTGCAGAACTCAATCCAGACATATTACGGACGGCAGGCTGTGCCTGATGGTACGGGTAGCGTTAAAGGTGCGGCCATGGGTTTTGAAGCAGTTAATGAGGTCTATGGCCTTAATATCCGCCGCTCGTGGACTGAAGGCTCTGCGCCAAATAATGGTCGCTACGACTGTTGGCGATGGGCCAGCGGAAAACAATGGTCGGCTTGTGTTGACCAGACTCAGCAACAATCAATTCCGGCAGGACGAACCGGTTCGGGTATTATCGCAACTTCTTACAATGTGCCTAAAGCGGCAAACTATACCGGTAATTTTTCGGGCATAGAGCTGGTTACGAATTATGATCCCCAGGAGTATGTGACTTCCACCACATCAACCAATAACCGCGCCCGCACTATCGAAGGAATAAATGCATGTATGAACCGCAACCGCGACAACAATGGCAACGGAACCATAGACGAGAGTGAGCTCCGCTGGTATGTGCCGGGTGTAAATCAATATACACGTATAACTCTTGGTGCGAATTCGCTTGGAGCGAATGCACTTTTGAACTATGCCGATGTAAGTAACTGCGGATACACTATCAATGGTACGTTCTCATTCGGCTATGACGGACGATATCTGTACTATACAAGTGGTGGACGCGTATTCTGGGCTATGGAGGGTTTTGCTGTTTCCAACTGGCGAGAGTGGGGTGGTTCGAATGCGTCATCTCCAGGAGATCCGGTAGCTCCATGGCAGGTGAGATGCATTAGAAATCTCGGCACGAATCTGGCAAATGTCAACCAGACCTCTCAGGCTGTAAAGGCTTACAGTTATATTACTACAGGTACTTATCATCGTGTTATTCCTGCTTATTACGAACTTACCAACACCCGTTCTGTAACATATTCGAGCAATGGAACCGGTAATGGACAAATGCCCGTTCACGTTATGTCTGACGATACGTACAACACTCTCTACCGTGGCGGTTTTGAAATATTGGGTAATCAGGATAAGACAATTTCTCAAAGCAGTACGGAGGCATATATAGGCAGTATACAGACTGCAAATCCGTGTTCTTCTGTTACTACGGATGGTGGGCGTTGGCGTATTCCCAACGCAACGGAACTTGCTATCATGCAGAATGAAGGGGAGTTTGATGTCGGCGGTAATTATTATGTTTCGTGTACTGTTCTTGGTTTCAGTTTCGGAGGCATAGGCCCGAAAGTGACAGACATCAATGCTTCCGGACAAACGTTGTTCCTGCTGAATGCAGATTCCGACCGTGTTACGCGTTCTATGAGGAATACTTTCTACGTACGATGCGTCCGCGATATTATAGAATAGGAATTCTACTCTGGCTGCTGGCTGTAGCCTGCAGCAATGGGCAGAAGTCTGGGGGCGAGTCCACCGGGCCTCTGCCCGTTGATTCTGTTGCGGTGCACTTCTGGGACGATGCAGAGTTGCTCCGCGCGCCGGTCGATTCGGCCGCTGTAGAGCAGCAGTTCGCCGACTTTTTAGGTCTGCTCTATGTTGTAGAGCCAGACACGCAGGCTAAGGCCGTTGCGGCTCTTATGCGCGGCTCCAGCCAGCAGGAACTTATATCGCAGTACACTGAGCACTATCTCTACGACCCCAATTCGCCGCTGCGCAGCGAGGAACTGTATATACTTTTTGTGCGGCAGATGCTCAAGCACTACAGGCTCAATGATGCCGAGCGCGTGCTGTTGCAGGCAAAGCTCGAAGAGGTGTCGAAAAACCGTCCCGGCACGCGTGCCGCCGACTTTACGTATGTCAGTCGCGATGGCAATGCCGCCACACTCCACAGCACGGCGCAGGGTCGCGAACTTCTGCTGATTTTTTATGCCCCCGACTGTACGCACTGTGCCGAGACCATAGAAATGCTCGGTAACAATGCCGAACTCAACCGGCGTATCGATGCCGGACAGATCGCCGTGCTCGCTGTCTATCCCGACAGCGACACCGCATTATGGGAGAGTACAGCCCCGGAATTGCCACGGCGCTGGATAGTGGCACGCGCCGCCGAGCCCGAGATGCTATCGGAACTTTATTCCATACCTGCTACCCCTGTCATCTACCTTCTGGATGCCAACCGGCGGGTGATAGGGAAGGATATAAGGATGTGATATTAGTCTCGGTAGGATTGCAACCCCACCGAGACTTTTCGGCTTTTATTCTTTTACGTAGACGCGTTTTACGCGTCGCGAAACGGATGTGAGAATTTCGTAGGGTATAGTACTCATTATATCGGCAAGCCGTTCCACCGGCATGGTCGGGCCGAAAATCTCCACGGAGTCGCCTACTTTGACGCCGTGGGCGTTCGTTACGTCAATCATGCACAAATCCATGCATATATTTCCCACAGTGGGGCACTCAACGTCGTTGACCACGAAGCAAGTTCGGCCGTTGCCGAAGCGTCGGAATACGCCGTCGGCATATCCCACGGGCACAGTGGCGATAATGGCATCGTCTTCGCAAGTGTGATCTTTGCAGCCGTATCCAATCGGGGTGTCGAGCGGCCAGTGTTTTAAGGAAATGATGTGCGAGCGGAATGCCGCCACGGGCTGCAGATTTGTGCTTTCGGGGCCCCGGTATGGCGATATGCCGTAGAGGCCGATGCCGAGGCGCGCCATTTCGTAGTCGCCGCAGTCGGCAAAACGCATCATGCCGGCGGTGTTGAGAATGTGTCGTCGGAAGTCGTAGCCGAGCGATTTGCGCAGTGTGGCCGTCATGCGTTTGAAAGCCTTGATTTGGTGTCGTGTATATGCGTCCTTGTCGAGGCAGTCGGCAGTGGCGAGGTGGCTGAATACCGATGCCACTTTCACGGCCTTTGTACGTGTCAAACGTGTCGGTATTTCGTCGAGCTGAGTGTCGAGGAAGCCCACGCGGTGCATGCCGGTATCGAGCTTGAGATGCACGGGATAATTTTCGACACCATAAGCCTCGGCTTCGGCGATGAGCGTGTTGAGTTCGTCGGTGGAGAATACGGCCGGTTCGAGTCGGTGGGCAAATAGGGCCGGGTAGCGGTTGGTGACGGGGTTGAGCACGAGTATGGGCAAGGTTACGCCGGCTTCGCGCAGAGCTATGCCTTCTTCAATCACGGCCACGGCGAGTTGTGCGGCACCGAGTGCCTGCATCGTTTTGCCCGTTTCGATAGCCCCCATGCCGTATGCATCGGCCTTGACCATAGCCACGATGCCCGTGCCGGGTGGCAGCAGGCTGCGGTAGTAGTTGTAGTTGTGGGCCATTGCGTCAAGGTCGATTTCGAGTGTGGTTTCGTGTCCGGCGCTTTCGAGAGCTCCAGACACTTTATTGAAGAGCGCGTCGTGTTCGCCAAAAAGCAGAATCTGCGTGTCGTGAAATTTCTTGCCCGAATGAATGTCGCCGAGCAGGGCGGGAGTGATGCGCTCGACACGTGAGATGCCGAATTGTGCGGCCGTGCGTGCGATTTCGGCATCGGAGTGCATGTTGCCGTCGAGTATCTCGCCGAGCATGAGCACCATGGGGCGCAGAGGCGTGGCGTGGCGTCGCATGAAGTCGAGCGCGTCGACGAGCGAGCGGAAGTCGGTGGTGAAGCAGTCGGTGAAAATCGTGTTGCCGTAGCTTCCTTCCACAATCTGGCGGCGCTTCGACGTGAGTGGAAGCGAGTCGAGTGCGGAGTGGCAGGCGTCGTCAATACCGAGTTCGGCGAGCACCTTGTCGGCGATGGCGTGGTAGATTGAGCTGTGGCCGCCGCGCTTCACTGGAACGAGTTTTGCCGAGGGCATTTCGCGTTGTAGGAGCTCTCCGAGCATGGGGTTGGAGCAGTCGTAGACAACGGTGCCGACATTGCGTATTACGTTGATTTTCTCGAGTATTTTTTCTTTGTGCGATGCAAAAGCTGTGTCGTGCTCCTCGGTGACGCGAGTTATGGCTGCGATTTTATGCGAGGGCGCGAGCACTGATGCCAGAACGGTTCCCTGTCCGGGCCCGTCGATGCCGGCCTCTGTTAGAAGTGTTCCGCCGTCGATTGCATGAGTCATGTCCCATATGGCGAGCGGCACGCCTATACTCGAATTCCAGCTGCGTGGGCTTCGCGCCACTGTGGTCTTGTCGCGCATAGCAAGGTAAAGGAGTTCTTTGAGGGTTGTTTTGCCTTCGCTTCCGGTGATAATCACGCCGCGGTAAGCGTCGGTGAGGCGCTTGTGTGCTATTTCGCGGAGCGCCGCCGGCACGGATGGCACCAGGGCGAACTGAGCTTCGGCAAAGTCGCCCTGGGGAAGGCTTTCGACGATGAAAGCGCGTACGCCGCGGTTGTAGAGCTCGGCGATATAGCGGTGTCCGTCGCCTACGTCGGTGCGGAGTGCGGCGAAAACGGTAGCTTCGGGGTCGAATACCGAACGGCTGTCGACAGCAAGATATTTCAGGCGGCTGTTGTTGCCGCAGAGGTCGTTTACAGTCATAGTATAGAGCGGTGACGGGCTGCCAGGGTGAGCTTTCGGCCCTCGGCGGCAGCCTGTCGTGTTTTAGAAGAGAAATAATAGTCGGAGAAAAATTCGTATATGTAGTCGACGGCCATGGGTGAGGGATGTTTTAGGTCGGATGCGTAGAAGCGGTAGTCGCGGAGGTCGTCGAGCACAATCTCGTAGGAGGGAAAATAGGAACACAGGCCGGGGTAGCGCTCCACGACGGAGTCGATGGCGAGCAGCAGGGTGGCCTTGCTTATATTGTTGCCGTGCAGACCGTCGGCGAGATGCCGTATGGGGCTGACGGTGAATACTATATGGTTCACGCCCCGTATGCTCAGAAGCTGCACGGCGCTATGGAGAGCATCGGCAGCCTGCTCCACGGTGAGGAGTTCGCGGCTGAAGCAGTCGGCCGGAAATTTATGGCAGTTGCCGGCCACACGCCCTGTGGCGGCGATGCGGTATACATAAGCCGAACCGAGGGTGATGAAAACCAAGGGCGAGAGTGCTACAAACTCCGAAATGCCGGCAATGTCGCCGTTTACGGCATCGAGCACCGCCGCGGCATCGGCACCGCTGTAGCGCGTGCAGTAGTCGAGGCAATGAAAGCCCCGCGGCCCGTTGGCGAGCTCCTGTGTGGTGTAGAGGCTGCCGGAGCACACTCTGTCGAGGCAGGCTGCCACGGAAGCCGGATTGTAGAGCGGCCCCATGGGGTTGTGAAGCACCTTGAAGCCGTCGTCGGCAAGCCGCGAGCCTATTTCGTCGGAGAAACACGAGCCTAAGAAGAGCAGCGGGGTGTCGTGCTCAATGGCAAAAGGCGCTTTAGTGCGTTCTATTTCGGTGCGGAACTTCATCAGAACATCTTATAGTCGAGCGAGAGCACCTGGAATTCGGTGCGCCGGTTGATTTGGTCAGCGGCTTCCTGGTCCGCTTCGGGCAGAGTGAGTATGTATTCCTCAGTGAGCACAGTGCCTTCGGGGAACTGAGGAAACTCGCGAGCGAGTTTCTTGGTTATTGTTTTTGGGCGTGACTTGCCGTAGCCCTGGCTCTGCAGGCGGTCGGGGGCAATGCCAACCGAAATGAGATAGTCGATAACCGACTTGGCACGCCGAGCCGAGAGGTCGATGTTGTATTGTTCAGAGCCTTTGCGGTCGGTGTGCGAGGCCATTTCGATAGTTACGTTGGGATTGTCGCGCAGCACCTGGGCGAGTTCGTCGAGTGCAGTTTTTGACTCCGGACGAAGCGTGGCCTTGTCGAAGTCGTAGAAAATATTGTCGACCACAACGGGCTTTGTGACTGGCACGAGAATGAAATCGACATTGTACTCGGCATCTTCCTCGGCGGTGTCGGAGGTGAACTCCTGCTTGGCATTGAGATAGCCTTTTGCTCCGGCGAGCATCACGTAGCTTATGCCGCGGTCGAGTGGGAAGGAGAATGAGCCGTCGTTACGCGCCACCTGTTTCTGGTTAGATCCGTCGTTGCCCACTATACGAATCACGGCATTTGGAACCAGCTCCTCGTCTTTGTCGAGCACCCAGCCCGAAATGAGAATTTTGAGTTCAGGGAGCTCGAAGGAGTAGAGATGGTCGTAGCCTCGGTTGTCGGCGCGGTTTGAACTGAAGAAACCGCTCTCGCCCTCGCCGAAAGTGATGCCGAAATCGTCGGACGACGAATTGACGGGGCGTCCCATATTTGTCACATTCCAGCCGCCTGATTTTGTCTGCTCGGCACGGAAAATGTCGAGGCCACCGTAGCCGGGATGTCCGTTTGAGGCAAAATAGAATACGGAATCGGAGCGGAACGATGGAAATACCTCGTCACCGGGTGTGTTAATCCATTCGCCCAGATTTTCGAGCGTGCCTTTGCGTTCTTTGAGGTTTATGCGCCAAATGTCTTTGCCGCCTTGTCCGCCGGGCATGTCCGACGAGAAATAGAGCCAGGTGCCGTCGGGCGACACGGCCGGATGCGCGTAGCTCGAAAGAGTGTCGGCCGTTATATCGAGTTTCACGGGAGCGCTCCATTTGGCGTCGGATCGTTGCGAGGTGTATATCTCGACGCCCGTGTGAGCGTTGGGTTCGCGTCGGGCGCGGCTCAGATACATTGTGGAGCCATCGGGCGAAAACGCCGGGGTGCCTTCGTCGACCTCGGTGTTGAGTTCGCCTTCGACCGGTTCGGGGCGCTTCCATTTGCCTTGTTCGTCTTTTGATACAAACCAGATGTCGCCTTTTTTCATGCCCGTGACTTCGCTTTTGCGCTGTCCGTTCACTTTTTCGTTGGTAGAAGTAAAATAGAGCTGGTCGAGCGAGCGGTCGAGATACATGGGAGAGTAGTCGGCACGGCGCGAGTTGAAGAGCTTGGCGTTGTGCACCTCATATCGTGTCTGTCCTTTTTTCTCCAGACCCATACGAGCGCCGATTAGACCGTTCTGTGCAAGACGGTCGTTTGGTTTCCACTGCAGATAATCTTCGAAAGCCTTTGTCGCCGGGCCGTATTTACCCTCGGCGGCAAGGCATTGGCCCATGAGGAGATAGAGTGTCGAATCGGCGTAGCCGTATCGTGCCGCGTTCTGGTAAGCTGCTGATGCACGGGCGTATTCGCTCAGTCGGCGGTGGCATTCAGCCATTTTGAAGGCCACTTCGCCACGGAGCTGGCGCTCTTCTTTTTTTGTGAGTTTATTGTATACCTTGCGGTATGTGCGCGACGCATCGAAATACTCCCCCCGGGCCATCTGTTCGTTGGCTGTGGCCAGTTTGGGCCCCCGGCAGCCGGAGAGCAGTATTGCGCAGGCGGCTATTATTAATATTGTGAAATGACGTACGTTCATGCTTTGTTAACGCGCCCAAAGGGCCCGTTATTGCAAAGGTATAAAAAAGATTCGTAACTTTGCAGAATACTACGACAGTAATGGCAAATTTCCTCAACATAGAAAATCTCACTAAGAGCTACGGCGACCGGTTGCTCTTCGGTGATATAACATTCGGGGTCGACGAAGGCGATAAAATCGGCATAGTGGCTCGCAATGGTACCGGTAAATCGACACTGCTGCGCATCCTTGCCGGGCAAGAGAGCGCCGACAGTGGCAATGTGGTCTTCCGCAACGGTATTCGTATCGGCTATCTGCCGCAGGAGCCCGCTTTCAGACCGGGTGCGACGGTGATTGAAGCCGCCATTGACAGCGACGACCCCATGGCCGCCGTGGTGCGCCGTTACAGCGAGGCTGTCGCATCGGGTGACCCGAGAGCCGGCGAAGAGGTTGTGCACGAAATGGATGCGGCCGGTGCATGGAATTACGAAGACCGTCTGCGTCAGCTGCTTACTCGTTTCGGTCTTGACGATTTCAGCGCATCGGTCGACAAACTCAGCGGCGGCCAGCGTAAGCGTCTTGCCATAGCGCGCACGATTATGGCCGAGCCCGATTTTCTTATTCTCGACGAGCCGACCAACCATCTTGACATAAGCACTATAGAGTGGCTTGAGACATACCTTAAGCGTTCGCGGGCCACGTTGCTCATGGTTACGCACGACCGCTATTTCCTCGACCGTGTATGTAGCAAGATTATTGAGATCGACGACTGCTCGGTGTTTGAAGTTGAGGGAAATTACGACATGTATCTGCGCCGCCGTTCCGAGCGTATCGAGGCAATGACCGCCGAAGTGGCCCGTGTGCGCAACACCCTGCGTCGCGAGCAGGAGTGGATGAGCCGTCAGCCTCAGGCCCGTGCCGGGAAGGCCAAATTCCGTATCGACAATTTCTATGACCTCAAAGAGCGCTCTAAGAAGACACATATAGAGCACAATGTGCGTCTTGATGCCGAGAGTTCGCGTGTCGGTTCGAAAATTTTTGAGGCTGAACATATAAGCAAGCGCTTCGGCGACAAAGTGATTCTCGACGATTTCACCTATACATTCGCACCCGGCGAGAAACTCGGCATAGTGGGCGTGAACGGCGTAGGCAAATCGACATTCATAAAAATGCTGCAAGGCATTGTGCGTCAGGACTCCGGCGAGTGGAATGTGGGAGATACCGTGCGCTTCGGCTACTACAGTCAGGACGGCATACAGTTCAACGGGCAGGAAAAGGTGGTCGATGCCGTGTCGCGTCTGGCCGATGACATCCGTCTGGCCGACGGCATAAGTCTTTCGCCGATGCAATATCTTCAGCGCTTCCTTTTCTCGCCGGCCGACCAGCAGAAATATATACACACGCTCAGTGGCGGCGAGCGTTGCCGACTGCATTTGGCTACGGTGCTTATGCGCCGCCCAAACTTCCTGATTCTCGATGAGCCTACCAACGACCTCGATATAATCACGCTCGGCATTCTTGAGGAGTATCTGGCAGAGTTCAAGGGCTGTGTGATTGTTGTGAGCCATGACCGATTCTTTCTGGACAATATCGTCGACCATCTGTTTGTGATGGAAGGTGGCGGTGTTGTGAAAGATTTTCCCGGAAATTACACCGACTACCGCGCCTATCTCGACACCGTGGCAAAGGACGAGCCGAAGAAGCCCGAAAGCCGTGCCAAAGAAGAGCCCGAACGCCGACGCGCCGAGCGGCCCGTGAAACTCAGTTTCAAGGAGCGCAAGGAGCTTGAGGCAATCGAGTCTGAACTGCAGGCGCTGAATGAGGAAAGAACCTCGCTCGAAGCTTTTTTTGCCTCCGGCGAGACCTGCGCGCCCGATGAATTTGCGGCACGGTCGCAGCGCTATGCGGCTTTGGGCGATATTATAGACGAGAAGGAAATGCGTTGGCTCGAGCTTTCGGAAAAAAGTTGAAAACAATGAAACGTATCGTATCAGCAGTCTGCTCCGTGGCATGCGCGCTATGCGCCGCGGCTGTGCAGCCTTATGACACTGTAGCGCCGGCTCATCGCCTCAAACCGCTCGAGGTGCTCGGCGTGAAGCAGAATCCTGCCGGTATGGCAGTGGAGGCAGTGACAAAAATCAGTGGAGCTGAATCACGCCTGCTGGGCATCGAAGCGGCCAAAGGAGTGAGTCTTGTGGCCCCTAACTTTTACATGCCCGACTATGGGTCGCGCATGACATCGTCGATTTATGTGCGTGGTCTGGGCACACGCATCGACCAGCCTGTCGTAGGGCTTTCGGTAGATAATATTCCCTATCTCAACAAAGACAACTATGACTTCGATTTAGCCGATATCGAAAGCATAGAAATACTCAGGGGAGCGCAGTCGATTCTCAACGGCCGCAACACAATGGGAGGGCAAATCAACATACGCACCCTTTCGCCGCTGAATGCCAGAGGCCTGCGCGTCATGGCGCAGTATGGGTCGCGAAATACCACGACGGCGTCTGCCGGTTATTACGGCCGGATTACAGAAAAACTCGGCATGGCTCTGACGGGACAGTTCAGGCATACCGACGGTTTTTTTCGCAACGCATACACAGGCAAAAAGCTCGACCATGAGAATTCGGGTTCGGTGAGGTGGAAAACAGCCTGGCAGCCCTCGGCGTGGCTTTCGCTTTCAAATGTGGCCGTGGTGAGCGCCAACAAGCAGGGCGGCTATCCCTATGCCTCGCTCTCGACCGGAGAAATATCGTATAACGACACCTGCGCCTACCGTCGTACGGCCTTTGCCGACGGTCTCACCGTGGCGTGGGCAGGCAAGAGGGTCGTTGTGACATCGGTGACTTCGCTCCAGTATCTCGACGACTGCATGAACCTCGACCAGGATTTTCTTCCCGACGATTATTTTACGCTCACTCAGGCGCGGAAGGAGTGGACTCTCACCGAAGACCTCTTCACCCGCGGAGTCCGCGGCGCATATGCGTGGCTTGGAGGTGTTTTTGCCTTCTACAAGAGCACGGATATGGACGCGCCTGTGACATTCAAAGATACCGGCATACGCGAGTTGATAGAAAAACATCGCAACCAGGTGAACCCCGATTATCCTATAGAATGGGATACGCGCCGCTTCACGCTCGGCAGCAATTTCGGAATGAAAACGGAAGGTTTCGCCGTTTATCATGAGAGCACCTACAAGTACGGACAATGGAATTTCGAGGCAGGCCTGAGGCTCGATATAGAGCACTCTACGCTCAATTACAGGAGCGATGCCACAACCGGCTACACTACATACCACGTGCTGCCCGACGGAGAACGTGAGGTGTATTCGCGCATGCCTCTCGACATACACGACACCGGTGCTTTGTCGAAAACATTTGTGCGCCTCCTGCCAAAAGTGACTGTGTCGTACGACTTTGCAAACGTTTCGCCGTATTTCACTTTTTCTGAGGGCTATAAGGCCGGAGGATTCAATACGCAGATGTTCAGCGACGTGCTCCAGCAGCGACTTATGGCAAGCATGGGCATGAGCGCCCTCTACAAGCTCGAAGATATAGTGTCGTACAATCCTGAATACAGCCTGAATTATGAGGCCGGTTTCCACGCACGCTTTATGCCGCAGCGCCCCCTCGACCTTGATTTGGCTCTTTTTTACATCGACTGTCGCGACCAGCAGATGACAGTGTTCCCCGAGGGCACTACCACCGGACGTCTGATGACCAATGCAGGGCGAACGCGGAGCGTGGGCGGCGAGGTGTCGCTGAAATGGAGCATCTCCGACGATTTGCTCGTGCGTGCCGACTACGGATATACCAACGCCTCTTTCCGCCGCTATAACGACGGACGGACAGATTACAAGGGAAAGCGCGTGCCTTATGCGCCGTCGAACACGCTTTTCGGACAACTCACATATCGCGCCGTGCCGCTGCAGTTTTCCGGCATAACGCCTTCGATTACGGCCACGGCCCGTTGCGTGGGTTCGATTTATTGGAACGAAGCCAACACGGCGCGTCAGCCGTTCTACTGCCTCCCGGGGCTTGAAATTGGTTTTGATGCCGAAAACTGGAGCCTGCGTCTGAGTGGCAGCAATCTAACGGGCACGCGATACGACACATTCTACTTTGTGTCGATAGGCAATGCGTTTGTACAGCGCGGCCTGCCTCGCCGCTTCGATGTCACCTTCCGCGTGGCTCTGCGATGATTTCGTCAGGAATGTAGGTCGCTAAGATTGGTGAGCTTGCGATATTCAGTTGTGATTGCGATGTGATATCGGTATATTGCGGCCCTGCCATATAGGTATGATATAATACTTACGTGGTGTAAGACATAAATATGATATTTTTAACTAAAGTACTCTATTGGCTGAGTATAACAGCTGTTTGTGGTATAGCTGTATCGGCAGGAATTTTTATCGGATGGCAGATTGGAGTTGCCGCTCTAATTGCTGTCCCGGCATTCATGTGTGCGTAAACACTTTCGGACAAGATAGTTGTTTCACGCCGTGACAAATATACCCACTCCGAGTGGGGCGTATTTTGCAAGAAAATGGTCTGGGCATGGAGTACAGCACTAGTTGTATATGGGCTTGCCTATATCATAACTGCATATTGCTTTGGAGACCCAATGGAATTGTTGCCTAAATAATAGAGAAGTACACTTTTGGGTATGGCAAGAAAAATTTCACAGCGGTAACTTTGCAGCAGAAATCAAAAACTTCACGAATATGAGAACCTTATTGACTTTTATTGCTGCGATAATTTGCGTTTTGCGAGGCTTGGCGCAGACTGTAGCACCTGA
>Ga0137306_101207_pt1 | contig 27749 bp, 24 predicted proteins | sample Inofroosms_March_FD_97187 | JGI IMG/M metagenome (GOLD analysis project Ga0137306, IMG submission 97187) | Mouse cecal microbial communities from Vienna, Austria - N-Acetylneuraminic and N-Acetylglucosamine D2O microcosms_March | ecosystem: Host-associated > Mammals > Digestive system > Large...
AAGTCCTTCAATCGTCAACATAAGCGCTGCCCTCCCTTCCAGTATTTCCACTCATAGACGGATTATGTAAACGGAGAAATGTTCTCGATGTAAGAGCATCGTTAAAAGTTGTGCTGCAGATGGAGCAGGATAAACTTCCATCTCATAAGATGTCTTGACTGGGCATTGAGCTTGGCAACTTGGATAAAGTTGTAGTCCATGTGGGGGACTTAATGATTTCCACACCGTTATGGGTGTCTTAACTGGATACCGAGGCTGACAACCAGCAGAAAACTCTTTTAAAAAAATTTCTTTGAGGAGTGTGGTTTTTCACACTCCTCTTTACATATGAGGTATAAATGGCAACTAAAGCAGATAAGAAAAATGCGATACGACAAGGAATCATTGATTCTGCAAGTGTTTATAGCCAGAACCTGGCAGGTAAGGCGTTTTTATATGTATATGGTGAAGAGTATTTTGAGGTGTCTTTTCCGGTAGATCACTTTTTGCATCTGACAGGCGTTGAAACTGGTTTGTCTGCAAAAGATTTCTACAAAGTAACACAGAGACACTTGCAGAAGGCGGCATAACAGCGGCAAACTGCTTTGTATATAAAATTGAATAACGTATATGCCAAAGGACATTTCATCTTTTATTTAGGTGGATGTCCTTTTCAAAAATTAAGGCAAATTGACATTTCCACAAAAGATGATATAATATAGCGGAATAACGATGTTGAAATTCGTATATATTATATCAGAGAGGAGGACAGGATATGCGAAAAACTTATACAACTTTTGTGTGCGAACAATTAACAGCAGTGCCAACAGGGATGCCAATTTATACGGGGCAGATTGCAAAGAAAATTGCAGCAATTTATGATTTGGAAGAAAAAGAAGCGGCGGCAGCGGCGGCAGTTGCGGTAAAGCGTGTGCTGGATGGAAAACTCCTACCGGAACTTCGATGTTTTCAAAAAGGAATTTACTATCGTACAGCAGTGACGCCTTTTGGTGAAACGGGAATTAACAAGGAAAAGCTGATTGCGGATAAATACTTGTTGCCGGATATTGGGTATGAAACCGGCTTAACAATCCTTCACCGTATGGGGCTGACTTCCCAGATGCCGCGGGAGCGTGTATTGGCGACCAATGCGGTGAAAGATTGTATGAGAACAGATAAAAGACTTGGTGTTGTGATTCGACCACCCAAGGCTCCTGTCACAGCAGAAAATAAAGAATATCTGCGAATACTTGACGCATTAGATTTGTTAGAAAAAGCTCCGGTAGATGAAGAACACCCTTATGAGATTATTGCGGACTATATTCAGAAAAAAGAGCTGAAATATAAAGTCCTGCTGGCATTTGCTGATCGTTATTATAATCATAATACGGTATTGTGCCTTGCACATACCGCGAGTATGGGAGGAACTATGGTATGAAATTACATGAAGATAAAGATGCGTTTGGCCTTTTGCTTGAAAACATACATGAAAAGACAGGATATCGGACAGATGTACTGGAAAAGGATTATTATGTTTTGCTAATCTTGCAGGAATTATCCAATTTTCAGGCAGACGGACTTCCGGCTTATTTCAAAGGCGGAACAGCCCTTTATAAAGCACTGAAAACGACTAACCGTTTTTCAGAAGACATTGACCTGAGGTAATTGCGGTTTATACATATGATCCTGTTACTGCTTTTGATACGGACGATGCACTGCAACGTTTTGGCAAGCTAAAAGTGGAAGCAACTTCTTTTACGATTAGTGAACCGGTGGATAGTTTAGAAATATCTGCGATGCTTTACAACCTGGCGACAGAGGAACAAAAGAAGATTCTTGAAACAGTGTATGATGTAAAGCCATTTTTTATTCAGACCATCACTTTGGAACGGATTTTTGTTGACAAACTTTTTGCTGCAGAAGCGTATGTTCGTCATTCTTCCATAAATCAGCGAGCATTTGAAGCGGCAAAGCATATTTATGATTTAGCAGTTATTGCACAGCATCCGAAAGTATCCGCGTTGTTATCAGATTCAGATAAATTAAAGCACCTTTTGGAAATTCGTATGAAGGAGGAACAAGGACGCCTTGATGGAATACCTGGCATTGTTCCGACAGAATTTATATTCTTTACACAGGCTGGGGATAATAGCGGTGTCCGCAAAGCGTATGAAACCATGCAGAACCAATATGTCCTCAGAGAACAAGATCGAATTGAGTTTAAGACAGCGGTAAAAGCTTTGATAAATATTCAGGAGAGCTTATTAAAAAATCCTGCATGGACAGACTTTCATAATACAACAATTTAACAAGTTGGGAGATTTATGTATAGTTTTCTCATTCCCATCGTTCCATTCCCAGACGGCAACGGACGAACCGGGCGACTCATCATGTTCAAAGAATGCCTACGTAACAACATTGTCCCATTCATCATCACAGACCAATACAAAGGATATTACTACCGAGGGCTGAAAGAATGGCAGACAGGCGGCGAAAAAGGATTCTTAAGGGATACCTGCCTGCTAATGCAGGACAACATGAAAAGAATCATGGACTATTTTGAAATCAGGTATTATGGCGACAGCTAATATACTCTTAGTTTGTACTGCTGCATGTGTTTATGAAAATTAGAATGAGGGTTTACTTAATAGAATGGTATGCGGCATTTTAAAATTTTATGGGTAAGAGACAGGTATACCTTGCATGCAATTCATTGATTTATATAATGCCGACGAATTTGGGACAGGGTATTTTGAATTTGGGACGGGGTAGTTTTAAAAATACCCCGTCCCAAATTCGCAATTAGTCCAGTTTGATTCCTTTCAATAGATCTCCAAAGGATGTCCCGACCGACTCCTGTGCCCGGCCTTTCTGTTTCTGGGACTGGTTTTTTCCTTTTTTATTTTTTTCATATGGTTTCTGGGAATCGTTCTTTTTCTGTCTGTAATGTTGTTCGGTATCTCCCCTTACTACTTCTCCCACTTCTGGAAGTTGAGCTTTGTTGTTTACACGTCCCTGATATTCATTCAATTTCATATACCGCGTCCTTCTCCCGTCGGGAATCTTTGATGCATCTTTCATAAGGAAAAATTCTCTTAATCTTTTCTCGTCCTGGATGTCTTTTCCGAGGAATCTGATTACTTCTTCTTTTGCCAGGTTAATATACTGGTCTTTTTTATCTGTTTTGGGTTCATATGGGTTCAGGCAAAATTCTGAATCACAGTAGAGGTTTTCCTGGTCCAGTGTCTCCAGTGCTGTCAGGCGGATTTTTACTCTTCCATACCCGTATGGTTTTCCTTTTCCGATATTCTGCTGGCTGTTTTCTTCCAGAAGCAGTCCCCAGAGAATCATTCCCAGTTCTTCTTCTGTCAGATTATGGAAGTGGATTTCTCCTTTGAATATGGTTCCTTCGCTGTAGGGCCGGAAGTGGGTTGCCACCTTATCATTCGTGCCGGTCTCGCTTCTTTCTGTGCGCTCTCTCAGCCAGTACTGCTTGACTCCCCGCAGTTCGAACAAGTCGTTGTATGTAGCCGGCCTGCCGCCCATTCCTTTCAGATAGTCCAGATAGCTTGTTGGCTTTGGGCCTCCCAGAATCAGGGAGACCTCGTCAAGCTCTTTTCCGCTTCCTGTCTCCAGCTTTGCATCCATGAATGAAAGTCTGGACTTATAGCTCTCTTTCTCTCTTGCATAGCCGAATAATGACTGGCAGTAGTCTACCTTTTCTTCCATCTGTTCTTCTGGTATTCCTGCATAGATGTCCTTCTCATAGAACAGGCGCAGCCTTGGGGTGAATCCAAAGTATATCTTTCCTTCTATATAAATATAGAACACAGGCTTTGTCTCCCCGTCTTCCGGCAGGAGGAAAAATTTCTTGTCTATGGTCTCGATCTGGTTCTTTTTTCCTTCATAATCTCTCCTGTAGCTGTCTATATCTTCCTGGGGAATCGGAATCTTCTCTCCCTTTTCATTGATTTCCGGAATAACATAGATTGCTTTCTTTTCATTCATAGGCCCTGAGGAGAGGAGGTATCCGCTTTGCAGGCCTGCTTCCTTTCCTGTTCCCGGCTCTGTAATCCCGGTAACCTGGTTACTGCCTCTTAGATAGTATCCTATCTTTCTTGTGTATGGACGATAGTTCTTGTTCTTTGTTCCTTTGTAATGGATGCCATTTTTGCGCATTTCTGAGTAAAAGGGTGCATCCCTGTGCTGCAGCTCTATACGCTTCAGGAATTCGAACCCGCGGAATTTGTCTTCAATAATCTTCCGCTCACTTACCACATAATAGTTCATCTTTCCCCGTTCCCGGTCGATCGTATCTACCACAGTCGGAATAATCGTATAGGCTCCTCCCTCATTTCTGATATAACCGGCTTTCACATTCTTTAGTACAGAGATTCTTATTTTCTCGCCATCCTTTCCAGGTATCTCCAGGAATCCGCTTCCCAGAAGGGTGTCGTATACATCCTTTCTGGAATTTTTCTCTCTTCTTCCGGCCACATCCCGGTACATAAGGATGGCATTCTGGATATCATCTCTTACTGACGAAGAGCTTAAGATCTGTACATTGCTCCGCACCAGTCCCCGGATCGTACTGCCCGGTATGACTTTCTCTCCATAACAGTTTTGATAGAATCTCTCTGTCCTGTCATTCTGGTTTTTTCCGGCTGACACAAAGACCGGAGTCACGGCCTCGATCTCATACTGAATCCTTCCGGACTTCAATTCTGTACTGATTACATTATGAGCCTGAAGATTCTCCTTCTCTACATGGTTTACTTTTTTACTGAGCCCGATAAAGTTATAGGGCGCTCCCACATAGCCATTATTCCCTGCCATATTCTGCCTCCTCTGTTACCGCGAAAGGTCTTGTATATACGACCACTGCCTGACCGTCCTCATCTGCTGCCAGATACTCCTTTATATTAAGTATCTTTCCGTTTCTCATACGGTATGATTTCACAAGGCAGTCTCCTCCCCCTTCTGTCTCAGAAATACGGACTGCTCTTAATTTCCCCGGAGAATCCCACTCGTGCTCAAACACATGCAGTTCCTCTGTTCTGTTAAATGCCCTTAATTCCACCAGTTCATCCCATTGGATCTGTACATCTCCGGGAACTCCATACTGCAGATCACTGATCATATGGGCAATGATGTAATCATACCGGCCTATCTGTTCTTTTGCTTTTTCTGCTTCTATTTCTTCCATATTTAACTTTTCTGTTATCTGTTCCATGATCTGTCCCATATGCCTTATCCTTCTTTATATGACCGCAGTGAATGTAAATACTGATTCACCTGCTCCTGTCCCCTTCGTATCTTTTTTTCCTTACAGTCAATCTCCAGTAACTTCTCATTCCCGCACCTTACTGTGAGTGAGCTTCCATCCAGATATCCTCTTCCAATACTGCTGCCGCTTCCAAGCGGAAGGATTCCCAGCGCTATATCCCGCAATGCCATCAATACCAGTCCGCAGGCCCAGTCTGTATTTTTCTCAATATCCACACAGATGGTAATCTCTCCAAAGGCAGGTTTCTCCGTAAAGAGTCCGCCGTACATCACACTTCCTGTAAATTTATCAATATGGAGCCTGTGCTGCAGATTCGCATTCTCATTTTTCTTCGATTGTCCGATGACAGAATCATAGAACCGCAGTCTTCCGGTCTTTCCGCCGTTCTCGTCCGCTTCCTTTCCAAAAAGCTCCGTTACGCACTCTTCTCCCATGCCCCTGAACGCGGCAATCTTCTCAATCTGGCTCCTTACAACACCTTTTACAGAACTTGCAGGCAGTATATATTCTTTCCTGTGATTCCGTATATTTACGGATGACGGCGTATCCTTTCCGTATTCTGTCACGGCAATCGCTTTCACCAGAATACTCCCTGTTGTCTTTCCAGTCAGTTCAAAATGAATCCATCTGCTGTCTGTCTCATCCGTATCTGTGATCTGCTTCGTGATGTCCGCCATTTTTTTATTCTCATCAATCCAGCAGCTCCTGTCACGACTGTCACACATGTCATAGACTGCCTTTTTCACGGTGAGCAGATTCACATACCCGCAGCCATTGCTCTTCTGGCCGCCCAGCTGTATCTCGCCTCTGTGAAGCGCTTTCAGTCCCTTCTCCAGCGCATCCTCCAGATTCTCGTCCTTTTCATAGAGATAGATGGAGAAAGAAAATTGCGATCCGGAAGCCACTGATTCTATCTCAAACTTCGATCCGCTGTTCTTCTGGCTTCCCTTTATCTTAAAGGACTGTCCGGTACCAGTGGCCGAGTCTATCCGAAGCCTTGGCCGGATCTCCGTATGTATGGCAGATTCCTGGAAAAAACCATCTGTAAAAAATACATGGCTGCTGCTTTCCGTATCTTCTTTGTCCTGGCATGAGGACCCAAACAGTCTTTTCTGCAGCATCTCATCCTCTGAATAAAATTCCCGCAGAGCGCCAGCAATTCCAGTTGCCTGGACAAAGGGGACATTCTTCACCGGATGAATCAGCACCTCCCCGTTGCTCCCGTTCCCGGATCCTATATGCAGAGGCTCCCTGCACTGGGCAGTAATTGTATATTTTGCCACCTTATTATAGATACACATCTGGTTAACATCAATCTGCATGCATTCTCACCTCCCTGTTTGCATAACGGATCTGCTCTATGATTAGCTGCAGTTTGCGGCCTAAGATCTCCTCTTCACTCAGCACCTCTGATACGGGCACGCCCAGTATCTTCTTATTTTTCTGGTTCATGCCAAGTCTCTCCAGCAAATCCTCTTCCAGTACAGAGCTTATGTATCTGTACAAAGCATCCTGCCGCTTCCTCCCGTCATGCCTCTTATTTTTCTCATCCTTCTCCTGGGAATGTGCAGCGAATTCCAACATCTTTTCCTTTGCCTCCCTGGGGGAATACCGCAGCTCCATACAGATTGATAATACAATCCCCAGTTTACTGTTCGAGATTCCTGAGAGCCTGAGCGGATGATCTACCAGATACCGCTCCATGGCCCTCTCCATACGGTGCATCATAAGCCCCCTCGCTGCAATCCTCATGTCCATGTCTACTTCTTTTTCATGGCCGCCCGGCAGGCTCACGGCATCATCCGCGTTTTCCTTCTTATCTGCAGGAATCTTATACCTTAACCGGTCATACCCGTCAAAGAACATGATCTGTCCAAAGCCTTCATTCCTCCGGATTCCGATTCCCTGTTCTTCCAGTTTGGCAAAATGCTCTGCGCTGACCGCGCTGCCATCTTCCGTCTCAATACAGAATACACTTCCGGCCTCGTACATCATGGCAGATGGGATAGCGCCGTCCCATGAACGGTTATACCCATGGACCTCCACAACGGAAGACGCGCACCTGTCCAGACGAAGGGGACTGCTGCAGAGCCGTTTTGACAGGATCTCCAGATCCAGGCCGGCCAGTTCGCCCCAGGAATTCCTCATGGACATATTAGACAGCAGAACCATGTAAAAACGGCTCCTGTCCCTCTGGATCCTCAGTTCACCATAAGGGATGCCTCTTTCGATTTCCGCCCTGACGCACCGGCACCTTCCATAGCCCGAATACCGACTGTTTCCTATATAAAAACTGTCTGAAAATACCTGCCGGACAGCCATGACCACCTCATCTGCTATGCTGTCGTCAAACGTAATATATCCGGCAAAATTCTGCCCCTTTTGCATATACTGGCTGCGGAAGACGGTTCTTTTTCCTTCCCGCCCCCGGTTAATATTCAGGTTCTCTCCCATGGCAGCACTGCCATATAAGATATTTTCCCCTTCCGGATAGCAGTACCGGCCAAGGGACGCCCTTTTCTTACCCTGTCCAATATCCCTGACAAGCACATTTTCAATCTCCTTCTTCCCCCTGCAGGCTGCTTTATCCTCATAGAATCCCTTCAGGGACGGAATCATCCTCTTACCGTCTGACATAAGATAGGCATTCATAAAATGTACCTTATCAGAAAATAAATCCTTCTTCATTTTCTCAAATTTCTTCTCATCCTTACGCAGAGAATGGATCACCAGCCCTCTTATGGTGCTTCCCGGTATGTAATAAAGTGTATCCGTCTGTCCCTGCTGACTGGTATCGTCATTGGCAATCCTGAGAGGACCAACATTCTGAATCTCCAAGTCCAGATATCTCATTACCCGATCTCCTCCCCTCTTACACGTACTTTCCCAAAGCCGCGGCTCCTCATGCTCCCGGCCCATTTGATGAGGGCAAGCACTTCTTTCACTGTTTCCGCATCTTCCCCTGCACAAGTACAGGTTCCGTAAAAATTCAGTCCTTTTTTGATACACCTTGCCACCCTGAGGGACTCCCCCTTTGCCATCCCATCTTCAAGCTCGGTAAATGTCCGCAGATAGGTTAACATCTCCGTGATCTCCTGACTGGTAATCCCGTCCTCTTCCTCTATCCCTGCAATGACATCCGGGTGAAGCGTCAGATCAGAGAATACGAGCTTATGAAGACATACTGTGTCATCTGACCCACTCTCTCCCATCAGATCTCTGACCATGTCAGAGGCCTCCTTCTCCGGCTTTTTTATCCAGGTGAGATAATTCATAAGCTCTTCCCTAAATATTCCCTTTAATGTGCTTCCTTTTAAAAATGGAAATCCCCGGGAATCTGTCTGTACACAGATATCTTCTCCTCCCGGCATGCTCATTCCATTTCCAAATATCGTGTCTGATTCTAACTGCATATGCACTAATAACTGCATGCCCTTCCTCCTTCGCATCTGCCATCTATACATCTAGTATAAACCAATTTAAATGCCTTTCTGTTTCACTGAGGATGCTTTTTCGAGAGTGCATGTGTAAAAACGTAGGCGTAGCGGGCTACGCTGAGGCTTTTACACATGTGCTATCGGGAAAGCAGACCAGTGAAACGTAAGGTTATTTAAATTGGTTTATACTAGTTCCACAAATGTATCCATCATCTCAATGCTGTCAAAAAACAGAGACCGCCTCTCCCCGTCACAGGTGTCCGCAAAGATCTTTCCCTCTAAGCCCTGCCCGGAAAATAACTGGTCAAATTCCAGCTCTTTGTAGATTCCTTCATAGCCTGCCAGTGACAGCTCCTCCAGAAGATTGCTTTTCAGATAATACTGCGCAGCCTTCTCCCCAGACTTCAGAGCCTCTCTGAACTCTTTTAATTTGCCTCTCGCATAAGCGATCTTTTCCTGTCTGATACCGCAGATCAGCCTTCTGAAATTGTCATATCTCCGGATTCTTTCCTTTTTCCATACATCAAGCTCCGCCCACAGAAGGTATGGACGCAGCTCCAGGTGACAGCCATCATCTGTCATATAATTCTCTCTTAATTCTTCAACCGTATCTGCCAGTTCTCCAAATTCAATATGCCAGTCTATGGCACATGCCTCTTTCTCTGTCCCATAGGACGCAATATGCCGTTTGGCATTGGAGCATAGCATCTCTGACAGCTCATAAGCCTTATAGAAAGGATATTTCTGGTGGACAATCGCAACTCCGGCGCAGGCAGTATAATTTTGATGATCCTGGTCATTCTTCTTATCAGCCAGCCGCTCAATGAAGATCCTGGCAGCCTCAAGCCCGATCCTTCCCTCAGTCACAAAGCATACATCGTCACCTGCCAGAATAATCTTCCGGACCGGAAAATACCGGTATTCCAGATCAAGCTTGTCCTTAGCCCCTTTCTTCAGGCCCTCCGCCACTTTATCTGTCATCTCCTTAAAAGCTTCTTTAAAATTCGTGTCAATGGAGTCGCTGAATTTTCTCAATTCTGATTTATAGTCATTCCAGGACTTTCCTTCATTCTTTTTCCTCACCTGCTCTACACGTTTTCCCATGGCATTCCCGTCAATATGTACAACGGCTATAAAGCTGGACCTGTATTTTGAATTGCCCAGGTCGCTGAATCTCTTTGGCATATCGTACCCTTCGGGCTTGTATTCTTTATCGCCCTTATATTCAATCCGCTCTATGAGCCCTTCTAATGCCTTTGGCTTCCTCGCAGACGCTTCTATACGTTCTACGCCGAAAGAACCCTGGTGAAACGAAGCCTTGCGGACAGACTTCTTCACCTCTAATTCTTTTGTAAGCTGCTCCAGATTCTCTCCTGGCGTTCTTGATTCATCATATTGCATCACTTTAATAAATAAGGCAATCTCTGCAAATTCCTGTCTTACTGTTCTGGAAACCGCATAAGCAAAGCTCTTCGCTGTCTCCTTGTCCTCGAATTCCAGAACCGTGTGTCCGCCGCCGGAATATACAAGGTTGCCTTCTTCTGAAAATGGTATGCCTGCCATGTCTGCTATAGTCTGAAAATACCGGATATCCGTCACTTGACAAATATTCTCAGAATGCTCAATATTCTCCTTAAGCTTATTGCTTGAAAAGATATATGCCTGCTTCTGTGATACTTCCAGGATCATCAAATACCGCATCTTTCCCTCTCCTTCTTCCGGATGAAATATCGTCTGTCAAGTAACTGTAAAGACCTGCCGTACAGTTACTTTTATTACAATATTTCTCCGTTTCTTATATTTTCTATTATACTCCCCTGGTTTAGATACTCAACTATTAATATTCTCTGAATTGTCTGAATTTAAAAACCGAGACTTTTTTCCCCTGTTCCTCTGTTGTAATCCGTTCACTGCAGGCCGATAAAACAGTAATTCCTTCTTCCTTCAGCCTTGAGACTACCTGATATACCAGGCAAAACTCTCCCTGGCATAATACCGCTGCCGGGTTCAGCAGCAGCATCCGGCTCACACATTCTTCTGCCAGTTTGGTAATATAGTCCCTGTCCTTCTGAGGATCAACAGCCGGAAAAGGAAGTTCCACGATCTCCCCATACTGAAGCGCAGTATGCTTTTCCTCCGCTCCCCATAATTCAGACGGATGATTTGTAAAATTAATAAATACATTCCTCATCTTAAAATCCTCCTGTTATACGCATCCTTCTCCTTCTACTATTCATGGCCCGCTCATACTAACAATCATTACTATTCACGGACTAACCGTCCACTCATAGTAACGATTCGGACGATATTCAAAAATTGCTAATTATTTTATAATGTAGTATAATGTAGGTTACTATACACGGAACCGGGCACCCCGCTGCAGAGTATCCGGGCCAGTAAATTACAGATAAAGGAGATTCATTATGTCCAGCCAGATAAACCCAGCCCCCTTATGCATTCCACTCTATTCCTGTCATACAAACGAAATACACCCCGTAAAAAATATTCTTATCCTTGCTTTAAGCACATTTCCATTTGATGGACAGCTAAAGCAGTCCCGGATCCTGTCTGATCAGAATGATACATCCAGAGAATATTTTTATCAATTAGAACCTGTCCCGAAGATGCTGATTGACCAGCTTCGCGGTAAGGGCGAAAAATTAGATGAGATCATTATGCTGTGCACAGATGCTGTCTACTCTCCCAGAGAAACATATCAGATTACGGAACCCGGGAAAAGAGCGGTAACCGGTCCGGAAGGAGGGCTTATATCTCCCATTGACTATTTTGTCTGGAGCATCAAGGACTATGCATCCACGAAGGGATATGAGGAGCAGGATATCATATTCCGCGATTTTGGTTCCTCAGACGGGAATCATGCAAACACTGCACAGACCATCAGTGACATCTTAAAAGAGATCCGGTCTGTACCCGCGAAGGGCAGCGGCCCGCAGGCAGAGATCTTTGTAGATACACATGGGGGACTGCGTACAACACAGGAATTATTAAATAGCATCCTATCTTTAATGCAGATCGAAGGAATCCCCATAAAGTACCAGAATCTGTTTTCCGTAGAGTATAACAATAAAAACAGTACCGGAAAGATCATACCCGCCGGAGAGGTCATCCACGTCATGGACTTTGTGTCAGGAATCAATGAATGTATTAATTACGGACGGACCGATTCCCTGATCCGATTCTATGATGCCGAAAACACCGACAGCGCTGATGCCGAGATCATTGAACGTATGACTGATGTAGCAAAAGGAATCCAACTATGCAATATGCGGCAATTCGAAAGGGCGCTCAGCAAGCTGTCATCCGCCTTTAATAAATATAAAAGAAACAAACCATCCGGCAGCTACCTTTCCTCTTTTCTGAGCCTGATCGAATCAAATTACCAGAATCTCCTCTCACCTAACAGATCTGTGGTTGATGAGATAGACTGGTGTACTCAGAAAGGCTTCTATCAGCAGGCGCTGACACTGGTTGAAAGCAGGATGCCGGAAGTAATCATTAAGAAGAACCTGCTGAAAGGAGCTTGTTTTACAGAAAAAGACCATGTTACTGTAATTGACGATTCATACCAGGAATCTATCCGGAATGCAAAAGACTCCTGGCAGAGCGATTATAATTATATCTTCTACCAATATGGATTTTTGTGTGTAAGAAGAGCCGGGCAGAGACAGGGACAAAGACAATATCTTCCAATCTCCGCCCGTACAGATTATAGCAAAGTACGGCCTTGCCGCTCTGGCAACAGGATCACAATCAGTCCAAAAAATTATAGCGGCAGAAGAGAAAACGGCATAAATGTAATTATTACGGAAAGCAAATCCCTGGTCAACCAGCTCATTCAGCTTCATATGACCTTAAAGAACGAACGGAATAAGACAAACCATGCTTCCTCTGAAACTACAGCCTATGATATAAGCGACATACAGCATGCATTGACATCTTATATCGAAATGTCGCGGAGACTCGGGCTTTAAAATGTTCCGGACAAAACCCGGTGAATCTGTCTTCCCGCTGTACGGATGCATTATGCAGCGCAGTGCCGTTATTCCAGCGTATATCTTCCAAACCCGAAGCTCGTATTTTTCCCTATGTGCAGCAGTTCCCCTGCCAGTACATAGGGAAGATACTCTTCGGTGATCCCATGGAATCTTACGCTCCCCGTCATGCCTCTTAGACTCACCCTGGAATCCTGGGTACTCGAATATCTTCTCACAACACACATATCCGCCTTCTGGCATACAATCTGCGGATACTCTTCTGGCTCAAATTGATCCATATAGACTTCAGAAAAATAATCCAGCATCATAATCCGCCGGAACAATGCCTGGAAGACCGCCTCCGGCTGAAATTCCCGGATATATTTTCCCTGATATTTCAGACAAACCGGTGTATGGAACACCAGTTCATTCCTACACCCCGTCCTCTCTAATTCCCTCATCCTTCTCACAACATAATCATAAACCGTCTCCGGGCAATAATCAGCCATCACAATCTGGCTCCCTCTCAGCAAAGAATCCCCTCTGATATTCTTAATGTCACTGATCACATACCTTGCGGCATCCTTCCCGATTCCCTCTACTCCCAGCTGATAAAACATCTGAAGATATTGTCCAAAATATACGATATTGTCTCCAAACAAAGTCAGAAAGAAGAAAAACCGATCCCCGGCCCTGAAGCTTTCCCTCTGATTCTCACACTCAATCAGATAGCCGGTACTGTCGTCTCCCTGCATAAAAGCAGGCTTTCTCTTCATCTGCGTATATAACACTTTATACACAATACAAGGAGCCTTATACCTGCATTTTTTACAATCCCGGTCACTGATACAATTCTGCCTCAGAAGCATCTCCCCCATACCGCCGCGCAGGGCAGACACCTTATCCCTCGGAAGAACACAATCCTCCGTAACAACAAGGCAGAACTTTAATTTTATATATGGTATGTTTAACCTTTCCCGTTGGGGACGGGGTAAAATTAATTTTACCCCGTCCCCAATTACCATTCGCATTCCACGCAGTTGACATGATAATCTACGCCAACCCGCTGATAGCCTGTATTAAAATTCCGGTTAATCCGGTTTTGCACTATTTCACAGTTTTCCCGGGTAGTATTGATAAGCAGAACCAGATACTGCCCGCGTCCAAACTGATTTACAATATCTCCATGCCGGACAGATTTACAGATCGCTTCTCTGAGCTGATCTCCAAATTCCTCCAGCCTCTCTTCCTTTTCCACCGGATTTCCCTTTCCATCTATCAGTGTACAGAGCATCAGGTAGACTGCCTGGCCTCCTCTTTCCATAATACGGCTTACCACCTGGTAGATGCCCTGGAATACCGGAAAGCTGCAGTAGTAGCCTCCCAGGCCCGTCTCATCGGGTTCCTCTGTCAGCTTTTTCTGTATCGTATCCAACAGTTCATAGGAATACATCATACGGCTTCCCAGACGCTCCACTGCCTGCATCATTTTCGCCGAGGGATAGATTCCCTGCTCCATCTGGTAATAATCCGCCGTATCCTCATAGAGCTTTCTGGCCTCTCCAAACCGTCCTGTCTCCATGTATGCTTCCATTGTGAGTACTTCCCAGTCTGAAAATGGCGCTGCCACAGCGGCAAATTTCCCCAGCTTTTCCAGACGCCGCCATTCTTCCCGCTCTCTTAAAAGCGCCGCTGCCTGGGCAACTGCATCATGGAATTCCTGCCGGTAGCGTTTTGATTCATAGCCAATCCAGACGATTCCCGGATAATCCGCCAGGAACTCTCCCCTGTACATAAAACAGGCCTGCAGATATAATTCCAGTCTCTCCCCCGGATCCTCTTCCGTCTTCGCTCTCTGATAGATCCGGTCAAATTCAAGGGCATCGACCTCCACCTTGATCTCCGGCGTCCAGCGGTACATCCCGTCTTCCAGAGAAATGTACTTCGCTTCCGGAAGCCCCAGTTCATTCAGCTTCTTAATCGCCTTATAGATCAGCACCCGGAGGGAATTATGCCGGTTCTCAACATCCCTGTCCTCAAAGACAACGTCTTCCAGCCAGTCCCTTCCCACACCCTTCTCCGAGTAAAAAAGCATGGCCTGCATCAGATTGGTAAATTGATTATTACGGCGCGATCTTTTCATCACCAGGGGCTTGCCGCCATAGTTCATGGTAAAGGTCCCGAACATCTGAACCTTCAGTACGTGATTCTCCTTATTATTTTCCCTCATGGTCTCCTCACTACACTTTCCTCATTACTTTTACCCGGCACGATTTTCTTCACGGTCAGGCTGGAAGGTTTCCTTCCTGTCAGCCAGAACTGGGCGCTGCCCTTATCTTTAGCGCACAGCTGCCCATGGATATCAACTATTTATATATCGGAAATTCTCACAAAAAAATTAGCTTTTTATACCAAATCTCTTCCCGGATTCAAAATTTTACACATATGAAGCTTTTTTTACTTTCTAAAATACGCTGATTTACTCCACAAGGCGATAATGCGTATTTCTGCCCCTTCCTTCTTGGACAATCTGGCCTGTTCCAATCATCTGCCTCAATAACCGTCCGCAGGTTGTCTGGCTAATCCCCAGCGCTTTTTCCACGTCTTTTCTTGTGAAGATCCCCTGTTCTTTTGCCAAAGCAATTACTGCATCCTCCTCCACACTGTTTTTCGGAGGGGCGGCATCTGGTTCTGGTGCGTTCAGATTTGGGAGGATGATCTTAAAAGCATTGTCAGAAGTTTCAATTTCAGGTTCCTTTCCGGTTCCTGCATAAGCCTCCATAATCTTTAGAATTCCTGTTCCATAAGCTTCAATCAGTTCCAGGCGGTAGAATACATTCGCCAGCTTAACATTCCGGCATACGGAAATGCCCATCATAACATCCTTTAAGGTTACTCCACTTACAAGACCCCCTATCGAAGTAAATTCAATCCGGTCCGTATAAAGGCTAATAAATGTGCTGGCACGGAAAGAATACTCGCGGTGCACAAGCAGATTCATTAGCGCCTCCCTGACAGCGGTTTCCGGATAGTCTCTTTGGTCGATCCGACGTAATTTTTGAAATGAAGAATGAGTCTGATTCCGAAAGTCAATGTAATCATATACTTCATCCATCTGCCGGAACAGGGAACCGGAAAACTCTTTCCGATCCTTAAATTCATTTTGGGTAGTTCCCTGAAAGACCGCTGCTTTAATCGTATGCACACACTGGTCAGACAGCAATAACCCTAAATTCGTGTAAACACCGTCATGGGTCATAATACCTAAGGTTTTCATCTGCGCCTCTCCAAACAAGATATTCCTTTCGGAAAATTCCTTCTCCGCTGCCTCAAAGGTTAAGTCCTGTTCCAAAGACCGCATTTCTTCAAAATAATCTCCGTCTGTCTCTTTAATCATGCGCCGGATGGCAGTGCTGGTAGCCGGAACAGAGGAATACCCCTGACGGACAAACACACCTTCCGGCCTCAGCCCTTTTTTTGAGATATAATATGGGCGTTCCGTTCCTTGCTGCACGTCAATAGCAACGATTTGTTTTCCGTTCTCATTCAAAGTCTTATAATGCAGGAACATCGTCAAATCCGGCTTGATTGCATCCCGTACCATATTACTGATCTGCAAAGCCACTCCATCCGGGTCATCCAGACCAACCACAGTTCCGTCATCCTGAACACCAATATACAGTTTCCCTCCTTCGCAATTTGCAAACGCTATAATCTCTTTCTTGATGTCATCCACTACAATAGACTTCAATTCCACGGTTTCGCTTTCTTGATAAATCATCCGATCACCTCCTAAAAGATTCTACCCACATTCTAACCATTCTAACCATTCTTGTCAACAACGATTAGGAAAGTGGTTAGAATAGGAATCGGGGACGGGGTATTTTTAAAAATACCCCGTCCCCGATTTTATAAAATCCTGCCCACAGCAGCTTTCCACCCCGCGTATTTTTCCTCGCGGCGTTCTCCGTCCATTTTAGGAGTATATTTCCTGCGGTTCAGTTTTTCAAAGATACTTTCATCCCAGATGCCAAGCTTCAGGCCTGAGGCATATGCCGGCCCGATTCCGGACAGTTCCTCAGAATCTGGAACCTGAACAACCGTCTCTGCAATATCGCTCTGGAACTGCATCAGGTATGCGTTCCTCGTCGGACCGCCGTCAACCCTGAGTTCTTCAACCTTTACGCCTGCATCCTCACTCATTGCCTTAAGTATGTCTGTAATCTGATAGGCGATGCACTCCACGCCTGCCCTCACGACCTCTGCCTTTCCGGTTGTCCGCGTCATGCCAATGATCGCGGCGGATGCATGGCTGTCCCAGTATGGCGCGCCCAGTCCGGAAAATGCCGGGATAAGATACAGCGCATCGTCCTTAAGCGCTTCCCTGGCCAGCCCTTCCGTCTCTCCCGGAGAGCTGATCAGCTTCAGATCATCCTTAAGCCATGTGATCACCGCGCCCGTATAATTCAGATTTCCCTCCAGTACATAGTTCACCTTTCCGTTCATGCTCCATGCCAGGGATGTCACCACACCGTGGGTACTCAGCACTGGTTTTTCGCCGATATTCATCATAATGGAGGAGCCTGTCCCGAAGGTCGCCTTTGTCATGCCCTCCTTCAGACAGCCCTGTCCGAAGAGGGAACCGTGGGAATCCCCAAGAACGCCGTGTATCGGCACCGGGTGCGGCAGCACGCCCTCTATATCCGTCTCTCCGAAATTCGAATCCGAATCACACACCTCTGCCATATTTGCCGGGTCAATACCAAACATGCGGCAGATCTCCTCATCCCATTTTAATTCAAAGATATTAAAAAGCTGTGTTCTGGAAGCATTGGAGTAATCGGTCTTATAGGACCTTCCCTTAGTAAGCCGGAACACAAGCCAGCTGTCCACAGTTCCGTGGCAGAGTTCCCCTCTGTCCGCCTTCTCCTTCGCTCCCTCCACATTTTCCAGAATCCATGCGATCTTGGATGCCGGAAAATACGGCGAAAGGTTCATCCCCGTCTTCTTTCTAATGTTCTCCGCTTCTCCCAGCTTCTCAATCCGCTCACAGATCTCCACCGCACGGGCACACTGCCACACGATCGCATTTCCAACAGCCTCTCCCGTCTTCCTGTCCCACGCAAGAGATGTCTCCCGCTGATTACTGATCCCGATACCCGCAACCAGCGTCCTGTCAATATCCTCCGTAAGCTTCCTTACCACCTCAACCACATTCTCATATATTTCAGCCGGATTATGCGACACCCATCCCTTTTCATTAATCATCTGCTCATGGGCCTTATCCGTACGCCGGATCAGACTCCCACTCTCATCAAAAAGCAGCGCCTTAGTTCCCTGCGTACTCTGGTCTATACTAATAATATATTTTTTCTCCATCACTCTACTCCTTCCATCCCAGCACTTCCTCCCGGAGCGGGATGGAAGCCGTCGCCCCCTCTCTTGACACAGCAATGGCAGAAGCCTTCGCCGCAAGCCTAAGTCCCTCCGGCACCGGCATATCATCAATCACAGAGGAAATAAAATATCCGGTAAACGTATCCCCAGCCGCCGTCGTATCCACTGCCTTCACCTTATAGATTCCCTGACGGTACTGCTCATCCTTATACTGATAAACAGACCCGTTTCCGCCCAGGGTCAGAACAACCTTTGTATCCGGATAGAGCGTTTTCAGTTTCTCCAGAATCTTTTCAGGATCCTCTTCACCAGTCACCTGGGCCCCCTCCACCTCATTTAACAGGAACATGGACACTTTACCAAAATCACACGCATCCAGCGCGCTGTCATAAGGTGAAGGATTCAAGATCACCGTCATCCCCCTCTCATACGCACTGTCAATGATATAATCCAGCAGATTCACCTCATTCTGAAGCAGAAGAATATCCCCCTCCTCAAAACTCCTCAGAACCTCATCTACATACTCCTTCGTAATACTCCTGTTCGCCCCGCCGTAAAGCAAGATACAGTTCTGCCCGTCCTTATCCACCTGGATAATCGTATGCCCGGACTTCCCCGGAATCATACGGATAAATTCCGCATTCACTCCGCCTTCCTTACATGCCTCAAGAAGGACGCCGCCCTCCTCTCCGATCATCCCCGCATGATACACCGGCACACCTGCCTTCGCCAGCGCAATAGACTGATTCAGCCCCTTCCCGCCACAAAACACATTCATCCCCGAAGAAGCCAGCGTCTCCCCCGGCCTCACCATATGATCAACCGAATACACATAATCCAGATTCAGCGACCCAAAATTCAAAACCTTCATTCACCCATCCACCTCCTGTTTAAATATCACCCGGGCCAGTACAGGCCTGCTTTCCCGATAGCACATGTGTAAAAGCCTCTATACCGAAAACGCAACACCCGCGCGGAGAATCACATTCGGATACGGAGTAAACTCTCCAGTCCTGATAACAAACTTCACATCCCTCGTCATCCTCTTAAGCTCCACATGGCTCACCATCTTACACGGAACCCCCTCAAGCTTTCCTTCCATATAAGAAAGCAGCTCAGGATTCTTCTCCACAATCTCATCCGCCAGCGTATAAAACTCCACCACAGCCTCATCCAGCACTGCATCCATCACCTGCCGAAACGTCGGAACCCCGCCACAAAGCGCCAAATCCACAATCTCCACACCCTTCGGAACCGGCATCCCGCCATCCGCAATCATAAACTCATCCATATGCCCCAGCCCGGCAATCAACCCCGCCAGCTGCCTATTCATAATTCCCTGTTTCTTCATATTATAATACACCTCTTTCCATAAATCCAAATCCCATCTCAACACATTTGTGTCAATTTTCTATTTTTGTTACTATTCACGGACTAACCGTCCGCTCATAGTAACGATTCGGGGCAGCATTCCAAGCTTTGCTACGCAAAAACCGCCCCTCACCCCTGCATCATGTTCTCACGGAATACCCTCGCTTCGCTGGGGCAGACCCTACGTAGCTTACGCGCATTCCTGACCCATGAATAGTAACCGCTCCCTTCCGCCCTCCTGTTACTATCCGCGCAGCCGGGAAATCTCCCTGTGGGCTGCCGCCCCGAAAAAAATCAAGCCCTGAAAGGACATTCAGGGGGCGCTTTTAACGGAGGTGAAATCCACCGCTTACGGAAGCTTAGGCGCGAAGGCTCTCCTGAGCGTCTTAGCTGTAGTTAGCGGTTAGTTCACCGCAGTGTTGCCCAGTCCACTCAGGGCTTGAATTTTTTCGGGGTGGCAGCCCGCAGGGGGATTTCCATCCCCCCAGCCGCCGATCTAACAATTATTTATTTATTTTCGTTTCTTGCCTGCAGCGCCATTTTTGCCTGCAGGTTCCTCTGGAACTGGTCAATGATTACCGCCACGATAATAACAAGACCTCTGATAATCTGCTGCCAGAATTCCGTTACACCGCACATGGTCATACCATCATTAATCACACCGATTACAAATGCGCCGACGATCGTTCCGCCGATATTACCAACGCCGCCCGCCATAGACGTTCCGCCAAGAACGGAAGATGCGATTGCATTCATTTCCCAGGATTCTCCAGTCGCCGGATGAGCAGCTACAAGCTGGGATGTAGCAATAATACCTACTACAGCCGCACAGAATCCGGAAAAAGCATATACCCAGATCTTCACGCGGTCAACCTTAATACCAGAAAGCTTAGAAGCCTTCTCATTTCCACCAATAGAAAGAACATGCCATCCAAACGGCGTCTTCTTAAGAACAATTCCGGCAAAAATCGCGATAATTGCCATAATCACAACACCTACCGGAATACTCGTTCCGCCCAGGTTGCTTCCGAAGAAGTTAAAGCCAGTATTTCCGAGTCCCTCGTGTCCTGCAAGCTGGGAGAATGTAGCCCCATTGGAGCGGATATTTGCAAGACCTCTCCAGATATACATAGTACCCAGTGTAGCGATAAACGGAGCCACGTTGAATTTTGTAATAATGAGACCATTGAGCATACCCATAAGTCCGCCTAACAGAACCGTGATCAGCACTAACAGCGGCACGCTGAAATACACTGTAACGCCAAACATCTTAAGGGTAAGTCCCTGTTCAATAAATCCTCCGGCGATCATTCCCGCAAGACCCGCAACAGAGCCTACCGAAAGGTCAATGCCTCCGGTAATGATGACATAGGTCATCCCCACTGCCAGGATTCCGTAGAGGGCAACGTGCTTTGCGATGGAAAGAAGCGCGCCCGCCGTCAGGAAATTGTTCGCAGTGATACTAAAAAATATAAATAATATAATTAATACGATAAATGTTCTTCCCTTCAACAGGGTCATCAGCAACTGATTATTGTTGCCTGATTTCTTTGTTCCCGCCATAATTAACTCTCCTTTTCCGTATGATGGCCTTTGTACGAAGCCAGTACTAATGTGTCTTCCTGTATCTCATCTCCGTAAAATTCTCCGGTCTTGATTCCATTTGAAAGGACTATGACCCTGTCCGCAATCGCTACAATCTCCTGGAGTTCTGAGGATATTACGATAATAGAGAGACCTTCCTCCGCATATTTGTTAATAATCTCAAATACCTCTGTCTTAGCGCCGATATCAATACCACGGCTCGGCTCATCCATAAGAAGTATCTTCGGCTCCGTAAGGATACCCTTCCCAATAACTACCTTCTGCTGGTTTCCTCCTGACAGAGAGAGAATCGGCAGCTTCTTATCCGCCACCTTAATATGGATATCCTTAATCTGCTGATCTACCTTCTCGCCTTCCAGCTTCGAATCAAGAAGCGGCCCCTTCTTATATGTCTTCATAGCTGACAGGGAGCAGTTCTTCTCAATATCCAGTGTCTGAACCAGCCCCTGTGCCTGGCGGTCCTCAGGAATCAGCGCAAAGCCTTTGTCGATCTGCTTCGAGATTGTGGAGATGTCAAGCTTCTCACCCTCTAAGTAAATCTCTCCGGTATGCTCTGGGTGAAGTCCCATAATACACTCAAAGATCTCGGAACGTCCCGCGCCCATAAGGCCATAGATTCCCAGAACCTCGCCTTTTTTCAGTTCGAAATTCACATGGTCTACCAGATAGCCGCCGCCTGCCTTGGGAAGACAGAGATCCTTTACCTCAAGCACATTTTCCACCTTATTCCAGTCCACCTCACGGTCACGCTTCGGATAGGCCTTGGCATCTCCTGTCATCTGATGCACGATCCACGGAACGTCAATGTCCTTTACATCCGCGTCCGCCACATATTTTCCATCACGTAAGATCGTCACATGATCCCCGATCTGCATAATCTCTTCCAGACGGTGTGAGATATATACAATGGAAATCCCCTGGGAGGTAAGCTCCCTCATAATCTTAAAAAGGACATTTACCTCCTGCTGGCTTAAGGATGAAGTCGGCTCATCCATGATCAGAACCTTCAGGTCATCTGCTACCAGGTTCCGCGCGATCTCAATCATCTGCTGCTGCCCTACACGGAGCTCCCCGACCTGTGTATTCGGATCAATGGGGTGCTCTAAGCGCTCCAGCACCTTTTTCGCCGCCTCGATATGCTGCTTATTATCCAACAGGGCGCCCTTTGTCTTCTCGCTGCCCATGAAAATATTCTGATATACATTCAGGTTCGGGAACAGGCTCAGCTCCTGGTGGATAATACCAATCCCGTGCTTCCTGGCTTCCGTTGTATTCTTAAAATATACTTCCTCCTCGCCGATATACATGGTGCCCTCGCTAGGCTGCTCAATACCGGCAATCATCTTCATAAGCGTAGACTTACCCGCGCCGTTCTCGCCGATCAGGACATTGACCTTCCCCTTAAGGAGGTCAAAGGAAACCTCGTCAAGCGCCTTTGTTCCGGGATAAATCTTGCTGATCTTCTCTGCATGGAGGAATACGTCCTCCCTGCATTTATACTTTTCTGCCATACCGCACCTCCTAGTTTGTCTCTAAGCGAACCGGTGTAATCAGTATTGACTCATTTCCTGATACCGTAAATGCTCCTTCAAAGGTGACGGTCTTTCCATTTAAGCCAGCAGGATCCGCCGCCTGTACAACCTCCTCGTCCACAATGGAGTTAATGCTCTGGGAGATCGCAGCCCACTCCTGCTGATTTGTATAATCATTAAAATCAATAAAATCAAGTGAATCCCTGATGGATGAGCCCTTGTATACAGAGCCAATCTGAATCTGGATGACCTCCGGGCCGTCATAGCCGTCAAGCGTCACTGTCATGTAGCCTGCCCTTGATTCCTGGTTTACCTCTTCCACGGTCCCCGTTCCTTTCACCACATAGCTTAACTCTCCGCTGCTCCCCATGGAATATTTCCCATACTTTTCAGCCAGTGAATTTAAGTCTCCGCCTGCTTCCGTGAGAAAATCAGACAGCTCTACTGCTTTCTCGTCCATCTCAGTCATGATATTGCTGTCCCACACACTTTTTACGTCATCACCAGCATTAAATTCCGTCACGCCGGTATATTTTCCTTCTTCTCCTATTTTAATTATCTTCATGCATCCGGTTGAAAGTGATACTGTCATCGCCAGTACCAGCCCCAGTGCTAAAATCCGTCTTTTCATGGCAACCTCCTCTGCCTCATATGCCTGTTTCTGTAACGTATACCCATCCGGGCATCACATAATTCCTGCCCCTGACGGGGCGGGCGGACTATCGTCCGATAAGGTATAACCGATTGGTTCCTTCCCTCTGTAACGTTACCCTCTAATACTTTCCGGTAACTGCTCCGTACCTTCGCAGTTACACTTTTCGTTACCGGTTAAGCAATAAGCAGCAACACAGTAACTTCATTTCCCGCATAAGAATCTGCAAAAGGGGCGGAGCCCCGCGTAAAACGTTGCGCCGCCCCTTCTTACTTTTGTCTGCAAAAACTACTCTGTGAAAACAAATCCTGATAATTTGTCTACATTGTCCTTTGTAATTGCGATACAGTCAACTAACTGCTTCTCATCTAAGCCTGTGGAGCCTTCCTTTAAGTACTTGTCAGCCTGCTCTACTGCCATGGAAGCGATCACTGCGAACTGCTGAAGAGCTGTTCCTGTAGCTTTCCCTTCTTTAATCAGAGCTGCTGCCTCATCAGAACCGTCAACGCCGATAACAGGAAGATTTAACTTAGCTGCCTCAAGAGCTGCACATGCACCCTGCATCATCGTATCATTTCCGCAGATTACGCCGTTAATATCCGGGTTAGACTGTAAGATTGCTTCCATCTTGTCAAATGCCTCTGTCTGCTCCCAGTTTGCTGTCTGCTGCGCTACCATCTCCATATCCGGATACTGGTCAATAACCTCATGGAATGCGGAAGAACGAACACCTGCATTTGTATCAGACTCTTTACCAAGAAGCTCAACATATTTTCCTTTTTCACCCATTGCTACAACAAATTCCTCTGCAATTGCCTTCGCGCCCTGGTAGTTGTTTGCAACGATCTGGGAAATAGCAACACCCTCTTCATTGATCTCACGGTCAATTAAGAATGTAGGAATCTGTGCGTCTCTTGCTTTCTTAACTGCCTCAATTGTAGCATCAGCACCTGCGTTGTCACAGATAATAGCTGCTGCCTTGTCTGCGATTGCATTGTCAAACGCCTCTGTCTGCTTTGTCGGGTCATCATCATGGGATACTGCCTTTACCTCATAGCCAAGCTCTTTTGCCTTTGCTGTAGCTGTATCAGCCTCTGCCTTGAATGCCGGGTTAGATACAGAAGGTGTGATGATATAAATGATGTTAGAGCCGCCGCCCTTTAATGCCTCTGCCTGAGTGTCATCTTCCGGTGCAGCATCCTCGCCGCCCTCATCTGTGCTTTCTGTCTGTGCATCATCCTTTGGTGCATCCTCCTTCGCGTCATCTCCGCCTGAGCAGCCCATTACCATTGCTGCTACCATTGCAACTGCGAGAAGCATAGCTAATACTTTTTTGAAACCTTTCATCTTTCCTTTCCTCCTTATGCTTTTTAAAAGTATTAATGGGTTTTCTATATTAACAGGTTTTCCCTGCCAATATCTTTATTTATAATCATTTCCTTTTATTTTATCGCTTCGGCCGCCGCTTTCGCGATGCCTTCTGCATTTAATCCGTAATGGTTAAATACCTCTTTTGAGGTTCCTGTGATGACCGGTGCATCCGGAAGCGCCAGGTTTATGACCTTTCTCGGGCACTCGCCTGCGACTACCTGGCTGACCATGGAGCCAAGTCCGCCGTACGGAGCATGCTCTTCCACTGTAATGACTGCCTTTGCTCCTTTAGCCGCCTTAACAATTGCTTCCTTATCTAACGGCTTTACACAGTACATATCTACCACTGTGGCGCTGATTCCCTGCTCCTTTAAGATTGCCGCTGCATCCACTGCCGGCTTTACCATCTCGCCGCAGGCGATAATCGCCACGTCTGTTCCCTCTGTGACAAAGGTTGCTTTATCCATCTCAAAGGGAACATTTCCTTCCTCATACACATCATCCACTGCGTTTCTTCCGACGCGGATGTAGGCTGTCTTGTCATCCTGAATCAGCTCCTTCATCAGGCACTCTGTCTGAAGCCTGTCGCTTGGGAGGTACACTCTCATATTCGGTACTGCTGCCATGGCTGCAATATCCTGTGCGGAGTGATGGCTCATTCCCAGTGCGCCGTAGCTGACGCCGCCGCTGATTCCGATGAGCTTCACATTCGTATTAGAATATGCCGCGTCCACCTTACACTGCTCATAGCTTCTTGTGGACAGGAAGCATGCTGGAGATACTGCATAAGGCTTCTTACCGCATTTTGCAAGTCCTGCGGAAATGCTTACCAGGTTCTGCTCCGCAATTCCAGTCTCCACGAACTGGCCGGGAAGCTCATTTGCAAATGGGGTGAAGGAAGCACTTCCTCTTGAATCGCTGCAGAGCGCCACGATATCCTTATCCTTTTTTGCTGCCTCAAGCAGTACGTCACATATTACCTGTTTGTTTGCGATCTTAGCCATGAAGCGCCGCCTCCTTTCCTGCTGCCAGATCTTTTCTGATCTGCTCAAGCTCTTCTGCGTTCGGTACCTTGTGATGCCAGTTTGCCTTATTCTCCATAACGGAAGAGCCCTTGCCCTTCACGGTATTTGCAATGAGTACAGTCGGTTTTCCCTTCGTCTCCTTCGCACTGTCAAATGCTGTCTTAAGCTGGTCGATGTCATTTCCGTCCGCCACGTCGATGACGTTCCATCCGAAGGAGCGGAATCTCTCGTGCAGGTCATCGTGCGCCATAACATCCTCGGTGTTCCCGGAGATCTGCAGACGGTTCCTGTCTACCACTGCACAGAGGTTGTCAAGCTTATAGTGGCTTGCCGCCATAGCGCCTTCCCATACAGTACCCTCTGCCAGCTCGCCGTCTCCCATAACGGTATACACCCTGTAGTCATTTTCATCCATCTTCCCGGCAAGAGCCATGCCCACACTGACCGGAAGTCCATGTCCGAGGGAGCCGGAGTTCATCTCAATTCCCGGGAGCTTGTTGTTCGGGTGTCCGATAAACTGGGAGCCGAACTTACTGAACTCGGCGATCACATCCTTGATGTCAAAGAAGCCCTTCTTCGCCAGAACCGCATAGTATGCTTCCACGGAATGCCCCTTGCTCATGATAAACTTGTCCCTGTCCGGATCATCCATATTTTCCGGGCTGATGTTCATCTGATCAAAGTAAATCTCTGTTAGAATCTCCATCACACTCATGTCGCCGCCGATGTGTCCAGCCTTGCCTTCCACGATCATGTCGATTACATTTTCCCTTAACTCGTAAGCTAATGCCTTCAAATTCTCCATTATCATTCTCCTCTTAAATATGCTTTTACATCTTCCTCAATCGGGTCATACAGATCCGGTTTAATTCCGATGTATTTACATGCCTCATACAGTACCGGTACAACATCCTTATGGATTCCCACACAATGGTGGATGTAAGGTCCTTCCACAATCTTTGTTTCCAGACGCTTAATATTCTCAACCTCTACCCAAAGGTATGTGCCCATTCCTTTTGGTCCTTCCACGCCCTTCGCACGTCCTAGCAGCATGGAGTATTCCCCATTGTCGCCGTCAAACCGGCAGAGGGTTACGTCCCCGTGCTTTGCTTCTGCCGTAAGACTTCCCGGGTGGTCGAATGCCAGCGGGTAAGTAAGCTGCGGCTTTTCCTGTGCCACGGAGATGGGCCATGGTCCGCAGTGCTGCAGGAGCTCGCCGTTTTCAATATCCGGATGGCGGATGGTCCAGTCTGCGAAAAAGCTTCTCGTCTCGTCCATGCCTGCGGCTTCAACAAGAAGTGATGTGATGGCTCCGTGGATATCTGTCTCGCAGACAACAGGGATTCCCTTCTCATTGAGAATGGCGTTTGCCGCGCAGGGCATAATCCCGATCTCTCCCTGAAGTGCGTTCCAGCACTGGATGGCAACTGCCTTGCATCCGTACTTCTCTGTAAGCTGCTCCATGGCAACTGCCAGGGCCGCTACATTCTCCACTTCATTTTCCTTGATCTTTACATCCATGTTCTTATTAATGTATGCGATCATCTGCGCAAGCTTCGTTCCCTCTTCCTTCACTGCCTTAATCTCTTCTGTAAGCTCCGGCATCGGAATCGGGGAAAGCTGGATGTTGAATCTCTCCAGAAGCTCACCCTCGTTGCACATTGTTGTCCAGAAGTCGAACGGCCTTGGGGCAATCTGCAGGATCCGGATGCTCCGGAATGTCTTTACCACATTACATACTGCCAGGAAATCTCTAAGTCCCCTCTCAAATACCGGATCATTCAGCCTACAGTTCGTCATATAAGTAAATGGTACGCGGAATCTCCTGAGTACCTTGCCTGTAGCGAACAGGCCGCACTGTGTATCTCTAAGTCTCTCGCCGTTTGGCTCCGGCCTCTCGTCAAGGGGTCCCCACAGAAGAACCGGGACTCCCAGTTCCTTTGCAAGTCTTGCGCAAAGATACTCTGTGCCGAAGTTGCAGTGGGGCAGGAATAATCCGTCCACGCCCTCTGCCTTGAACTTCGCGGCGATCTTCTTCATGTCGTTGTCATCATACAGAAGTCCTTCTTCGTTAATATCATCAATATCAACGAAGTCA
>Ga0137306_101210_pt1 | contig 27697 bp, 26 predicted proteins | sample Inofroosms_March_FD_97187 | JGI IMG/M metagenome (GOLD analysis project Ga0137306, IMG submission 97187) | Mouse cecal microbial communities from Vienna, Austria - N-Acetylneuraminic and N-Acetylglucosamine D2O microcosms_March | ecosystem: Host-associated > Mammals > Digestive system > Large...
AACGCATTGACAATATACCGAAAAAGGTATATAATTTAAGACATAGAAAGGAGAACAGTAAGAAACTATAAAGCGCAAGGCGCAGAAAGGAGAAACGGCAGATTGGGTAAAAAGAAACAAAAGAAAAAGCCTATCAAATGGCAAGAGCTGGCGGCAAATGCACTGATAGACTTAATCGTAGGGGCGGCACTAATCATAATAGACAAGCTATTAGGTTAGAGCCAAAGGCGGGCGAAAGCCCGCCGCCTACTAAGAATATAACACAAACCCAAAGCCGAGTAAAGGGTATGCTTTTGAAAATAGGTATTTTTTTGGTAGCCGCAGGGCTGGTAAAGATGCTGGTAGCTCTGGTAATGAGAGCGAAAGAAAAGAGAGGTAAAGCATGAATTTAGGCGCAAATATCAAAAAAGTAAGAAAGAGCGCAGGCGTGACGCAGAAAGAACTTGCAGAACGCCTGCAAGTCTACCAGAAAGACATAAGCCGCTGGGAGAACAACGAGCTTACGCCAAGCGCATTAACACTGGCAAAGATATGTAATGAGCTGGGCGCATCTGCTGACGAGATTTTAGAGTTAAAATAATTACGAAAGTGAGGTTTATTTATCATGGGTAAAAAGAAAATGGTACTTTATGGGGCGGCTGCGCTATTTGCAGTAAGCGGAGTGGTGGCGCTGCCGTCTGGGAATATTACGGGCGGTATCGGCTGCATAGTGATTGCTGCCGTATGTTTTCTGCTGGCACGCAAACCAGCAAAAGAGGCGGCAGGGCAGCAGGCAGCGCCGAGGACAGCGGGAACGCCTGCCGCTGGCAGCAGGATTGCGGAAACCATACGCACAAAAGTAGTGGGCGTGACTTTCCAGAACGACGACGGCGAAAGCAGGCAGGATATATTAAGCCGTATGACGGGCGACGAGGAAATAGAGATAGAGAAAACCACATACAACGGAGAGCCTGCCGCATATGTGAAATGGGGAAATAAAATACTGGGGTATTTATCGGCAGAACTGGCAAAGGATTTGGCGGCAAAGTATCCTAATGCCCGCTACACCGCAGAAATACTGGAAATTTCTGGGGGGGGGGTACAGACGTTTGGGTGCAATATAGAGCTTGACGTTATTGTAGAAGAGCAGCAGCGCAGCCAGCGCACGGCGGGCGAAACGATAGTATATATAGACCGCAGCAGTAAAAAGTACCACAGTAAGCCTAATTGCTCTGGAATGAAAAACCCAAAGGGCATACCGCTAAGCCAAGCAAAGAAAAAATATACAGCTTGTAAGAAATGCTGTAAATGAGCTATGAAATAAGAGCCGCAGACTTGTAAAAGAGTTTGCGGCTTTTCGTCGTATATAGACCACAACGAAAGAGAGGTAGGGATAATGGCAAATAAAAAGGGTAGCCACCAGCTGACAAGGGCGGATAGGATAAAAATAGAGGCGCTGCTTAAAGAGGGCTTAAGCAAGGCGAAAATAGCAAAGCATCTGGGAGTACACCGCAGCACTATATATAATGAGCTGAAAAGGGGAGAATACGAACACCGTAATAGTGACTGGACGACGGAAATAAGATACAGCCCAGACATAGCACAGGAAAAGGCAGAGGAAAATTTAAAGGTAAGAGGCACACAGCTTAAAATAGGCAACGATATTGCATATGCAAATTACATAGAGGACAAGATAGTAAATGAGGATTACAGCCCAGCAGCAGTGCTGGGGGAGCTTAAGGCGCAGGGTAGAGAGGGGGAATTTAATACTACTGTCTGCGTGGCTACCCTTTACAGCTACATAGATAAGGGCGTTTTCCTTAAATTGACTAATAAAGATTTGCCAGTAAAGAAGAATAAAAAGCGGGGATATAAGAAAGTACGCAAACAGCAGGCACGGGCGGCAGCAGGCGACAGCATAGAAAAGCGCCCAGAAGAGATAGACCAGCGGGAAGAGTTCGGACATTGGGAAATGGATAGCGTGATAGGAAAGCGGGGAGTGTCTAAAAACGTGCTGCTGGTACTGACGGAAAGAAAGACACGGGACGAGATTATATTTAAGCTGCCAGACCATACAGACGAGGCGGTAGTAGCGGCGCTGGATAGATTAGAGCGCAGATACGGTGCGGATATGTTTAGACAGATATTTAAGACAATCACGGTAGACAATGGCAGCGAGTTTGCCGACGTGAACGGCTTAGAGCGTTCCATACTGGAAGAGGGGGAAAAGAGGACACATTTATATTACTGCCACCCGTATAGCAGCTGGGAGCGTGGCACGAATGAGGTAACTAATAAAATGGTACGGCGCAAAGTGCCAAAGGGGACAAACTTTGACGACAAGACCGACGAGGAAATAGAGAAAATAGAGGGCTGGATAAACGGATACCCACGCAGGATACATGGCTACCGTTCTGCTGGGGAGCTTTTCACAGAAGAGCTGGAAAAGCTGGCTTAATATCCAATATGGCGACTTTGAGAGGCTGGCAGCAGTGGCAGCCTTAAAATTGCGCCCATTCCAGTAAAAGAGAGTTTACAAGGCGGGCGCACTCTGGTATAGTGAGGGTAGCACATCTGCTGTATTTCATTCTGTATAGTTAAATTCTACAAAATACCCACTACCAAATTAGTAAATATGCCGAAAGTGAAAAATTGTTCAAAAAAAGGTTGAAATTTTTAAACAGAAAACAGAAGTAAAAATCCAGTTGACAAAGCGCAGACAATGAAGTAATATATATTTGTTGCGTAAGCAAATGTGCGTTTAGCTCAGCTGGATAGAGCGTTTGGCTACGGACCAAAAGGTCGGGGGTTCGAATCCTCTAACGCACGTCTAAGACGTCACATCCGAACACATCGGGTGTGACGTCTTTGACTATGCTTTCAAAAGAAATAGCAAAAAAGCTGTCCTTCCCGTAAAACGGGGGGGACAGCTTTTTTTGCCCAGAATCTGTTATGAAAAATCGAACGTATTTAACAAGTCTCCGGTCACGGCGTCATATACTTCCACTTCGTTGTTGCCCTCGTAAAGCTCTACATAGAGCAGTCCGTCTGTCAGTTCAAAATAGATGAAGCTTCTGTCGCAGATCACGGTATCGGGAATCGTATCCATATCCTCAGTCAGCAGATATTCTGCGATGTCAAGTCTGTGGATCTCTGTTCCGTTTGCAGCCGAGTAGTAAAGAGAGCCGTCTGCACAGTAAATGTCCTGATTTAAGTCGAAATCCTGAAGCCCGCTTGCGATCAGCTCATAATTGGCGCCATCCTCCGTTGTGATATACATTTCACCGTCCGGGGTCAGGAAGGTAAAGAAGATGTATCCGCTTACATCAAATGCCGTCATGCTGCTTAAGTATTCTAAATTATAATCAGCAAGTGCAAAGAGCGTCTGCTTATCGCTGCCGTCGAGCTTCATTTTGCAGAATGTTTTATCATCCATGCGCTCATAGTAAATATAGTCGTTCAGGATATAATAGCGTCCGAGCGAGTCGGTATCGATCCGCTCATTGCTGCCGTCTGCCGGATTATAGCAGTACAGCTCATAATAATCGTCATAATTATCATAGTAGATCAGACCGTCGTAATAGGAAAAAGAGCAAACCTGCGTTCCGTCCAGCAAAAGCTCGGGCTCGGCACCATTCTGCATGGCAATTTTCCAGAAAGAATAAGTCTCAGAATCGGCGTCACTCGAAGTATAATATACTTCGTCTCCGACTACGGCGAAATATCTGACGTCTTCATCGACAAGCGCATAGGCCTCGGTCGTATCCGAGTACACGAGATTATAGCCTTCCCACTGGTTATTCTTGATTAGGATGAAGTCACCGCCGTAATAACCGGTAAACGATGCACGGTAATCTACATCGGCGCTGGCAGAACCCATATCATCAAGATCAGTACCGGACAGGTTATTGTCATCATCTCCGGGATCTTCCTCGGGTGTTTCGGTCGGTTCCTCGGTTGGTTCTTCTGTCGGCTCGGGAGTCGGCTCCTCGGCAGGCTCCTCGGTAGGCTCGGCGGCCGGCGTTTCGAATGTGATTGCCGGTTCTGTGGGAGTTTCATCCTTTTTTCCACATGCAGGCAGAACCAAAACAAATGAACATAACAATAGTGCTGCTAATTTTCTTTTCATTTTTTGATAGCCTCCTCATAAATTTGAAAGATAATGTTATTATAATAGAAGCAAAAGAGAAGTGCAATTGCCATACTAGAGTAACTTTCTAATAAAATTCAAAGGTTTTTGTGAATCATGAACAAAGCGGCTGTTGAATAGCAGCCGCTTTGTCTGGAAAATAAAGGAGAGAATCTATTCAGAAACCTGTGTAGAAACCTATACCGAAACGATATAAGATCCTTAAAGGTCGTTACGTCAGTAGATTCACTTTCCCATTGTTACAATAACCCGATACTCTGCCTTGCCTTTTTCATACGGAATGATACATCCGCCTGCCGTGTTGACATCACCGGCTGCAGCCGCTGTGTCAACAGGTTTTCCGTCCACTGTGAGGCTGACGACTCCCTTTTCCACGTTTTCGGGATTCCTGACCTCAATATGGTAAGTACCCTCACGGAACTTTCTTGTGATCGTGAAATCACCGAAATCTTTCGGCACGCACGGATTTACGGAAAGACCGGCATGCGTCGGATAGACGCCCAGAATGTACTGGGAAATATTGACAAAGGTCCATGCCGCCGTACCGGTCAGCCAGCTGTTTTTGCCCTCGCCGTGATATTTCGCATCGCGGCCCGCAACCATCTGGCAGTAGATGTAAGGTTCGGTTCTGTGGATCTCGCTGATCTCCTCGGTATAAGCCGGGCAGGTTTTCTTGTAGATCTCAAAGGCGCGGTCTCCGCGTCCAATGACTGTCTCGGCAATGGATACCCACGGGTTATTGTGGCAGAAGATTCCTGCATTTTCTTTGTACCCGGGCGGGTAGGAAGATACTTCGCCGAGTTCCTCATGGTATTTTGTGTAAGCGGGCTGCAGGATCATGATACCGTAATCGGTATCCAGTTTTTCTTTGACGGAGTTGAGCGCGCGCTCAGCCTCGCCGGTCTCCACACCGACTCCCGCGAGAACACAGAAGCCCTGAGGCTCAATATAGATCTGACCTTCCTCACAGTCCTTACTGCCGACTTTTCCGCCGTAGGAGTCATAGGCGCGGATAAACCACTCGCCGTCCCAGCCTGCTTCCGAAAGAAGAACCTGATTCATTTTGTCAACTTCGGCGAGCGCGCGGTCTGCCTCGTCATTCTTACCCTGCAGGCGGCAAAGATCTGCGTATTCCCTGCCGTACTTGACAAACATGCCGCCGATAAAGACGGATTCTGCGACGGGCCCCTCCGACGGTCCGAATGTTTGGAACGATTCGCCGGGCTGTAAGGAGTGGCAGTTTAGGTTCAGACAGTCATTCCAGTCCGCACGGCCGATCAGGGGAAGATTATGGGGACCCCTGTGGTTCACGATATAGTCGAACGAACGCTTTAAGTGTTCCATGAGCGGCTTTGCCTTGCTCTCATCGTTATCGAACGGAACCATCTGGTCTAAGATCGTCATATCTCCGGTCTCACGGATATAGGCATTTGTTCCGGCAATCAGCCAGAGTGGATCGTCATTAAAGCCGGAACCGATATCGGAGTTTCCTTTTTTGGTCAGCGGCTGGTATTGATGGTAAGCGCTGCCGTCCTCGAACTGCGTCGAAGCGATGTCAATGATACGCTGGCGCGCACGGTCGGGGATCAGGTGGACGAAGCCTAAGAGATCCTGACAGGAATCACGGAAGCCCATGCCGCGTCCGATACCCGATTCATAATAGGAAGCGGAACGGCTCATGTTAAACGTTACCATGCACTGATACTGGTTCCAGATGTTGACCATGCGGTTGACCTTGTCATTGCCGGAGGAAACAGTATATTTGGAGAGCAGTTCTTCCCAATAGGAAGTAAGCTCTGCGAATGCCTTTTCCACATCGGCGTCGGTCTGAAATTTCGCGAGCAGTTCTTTTGCGGGCTGTTTCTTGATAACGCCCGGAGCATCCCATTTATCGTCGTCAGGATTCTCACAGTAACCAAGAACGAAGACAAGAGATTTGCTTTCGCCCGGTGCAAGCGTGATATTGATCTGATGAGAAGCAATCGGGGACCAGCCGCTTGCCACACTGTTCTTTGCCTGTCCGTTTTCGACGACTTCAGGGTCGGCGCCGCTCTTGTATGCGCCGATGAATTCGCTGCGGATCGTGTCAAAGCCGTCGATCGGGCTGTTGACCGAGAAAAGAGCATAATGATTACGCCGCTCGCGGTACTCGGTCTTGTGGTAGATCGTGGATCCCTCGATCTCAACCTCTCCCGTGCTCAGGTTGCGCTGGAAGTTTCTTGAATCATCATCAGCATTCCACAGACACCACTCAACATAGGAGAACAGCTTCAACTCTTTGTTCTTGTCAGTTTTGTTTGTCAGTGTCACCTGATTGATCTCGCAGTTGTCATGTAAAGGAACAAAAGCAAGTACGGATGCTTCCACACCGTCTTTCGAGGACGTAAACCGGCTGTAGCCGATTCCGTGGCGGCATTCGTAAGAGTCTAAGTCTGCTTTGACCGGCTGCCATCCGGGATTCCAGAAAGAATCACCGTCTTTTATGTAATAGTATTTGCCGTTGCAGTCATAGGGTACATCGTTATAGCGGTATCTGGTGATTCGTAAAAGCTTCGCATCCTTATAAAAAGTATAACCTCCGCAGGTGTTGGAAATGAGGGAAAAGAATTCATTACACCCAAGATAGTTGATCCAGGGAAGCGGAGTCTTTGGTGTGGTGATGACATATTCCCGGTTGGTGTCATCAAAATAACCGAATTTCATAGCCGTGTTCTCCTTTTCTATTAGTTTTAAGAAAACGTTTAAGTGGCGTAAATTAAAGCGTTGTCCACTGATTTTGATTATACATAAGAAGTATGAAAAAAGCAAGAAAGGGAAAAACGACAAATCAAAATTGTGAAAATATACAAAATGTGGAAAAAAATATGGCAAAGATATACAAAAATATAAAATTAGCATAAAAATCCACAATAGAAGATTGAAAAAGTAGCAATAGTGTTGTATACTCAACATAACGAAAACGATTAAGCGCTCAGCGCATTGCTACAGAAGTACATGGAGAACCCTGTTTCATCGGATCTCTATTGCTGTCGCTGTCGGCATGGAGAAAGGACGTTCCGGTATGGCATCCATGAAAGATATATCCATTGCCTGCGGTGTTTCGGTGGCAACGGTTTCTAAAGCGCTGAACGATCACGCTGACATTGGTGAAGAGACAAAACTTCATATCAGGCAGGTTGCAAAGGAGATGGGATATTTCCCAAATCTTTCGGCGAGGGCATTAAAGACAAAACGGACGTACAATTTGGGCGTTTTGTTCGCGGATGAGTCGAGGAGCGGGCTGACCCATGACTATTTTGCAAATGTGCTGGACAGTTTCCGGCTGTACGCGGAGAGTCAGGGCTACGACATCACTTTTTTGAACTGTTCGAAGACGCGCAAGAACCGGCTTTCTTATTTAGAGCACAGCCGCTACAGAGGACTTGACGGGATTGTGATCGCTTGTATTGACTTTAAGGATATGGAAGTCATTGAGCTTTTGCAGAGCGCGCTTCCGGTAGTTGTGATCGATCATTTGTTTTCGGAACGGATTACGGTGGCGTCGGATAATATCAGGGGCATGCATGAACTTGTTCATTATATTTATGCGATGGGTCACCGCAGAGTCGCCTATATTTACGGGGATGATACTTCGGTCACGAGAGACCGTTTATCGAGTTTTCACCGGGCGGCGGAAGAACTCGGTTTACAGGTTCCGGACAGCTATACGATTCCGGCAGCGTACCGCGATATGCGGAAAGCTGCGCAGCAGACGGAGCGCCTCTTAAAACTGAAGGAGCGCCCGACCTGCATTATTTATCCCGATGATTTTGCGGCAGTCGGCGGTATCAATTACCTGAAAAGCAGAGGGCTGCGTATACCGGAGGATATTTCGGTTGCGGGATATGACGGATTGAACATTGCCTCACAATTTGATCCGATCTTAACAACGATCAGACAGGATACGCAGACGATTGGAAGAACTGCGGCAAAGAAGCTGATCGAGCTGATCGAGAGGCCGAAGACGACGCTGATCGAACTGATCACCGTATCTGGTGAGCTGGAACGCGGCGGAACAGTCGGCAGGTTATTTACGAAATAAAACGAAAGTTTACATCTTGGGTTGGCAAACGAATCGGACTGTGATATAGTAGTGGCGTTGTTTTCAAAAAACCAGTGGTTTTTTATGATATTTCAGTAAATATTCATTTACTGAAATATCTGGTGACAGGAGAACCGGAATCCTTTCGTAATGCTCTTACAGGCGGTTTTCATGTTGCCTTTCCAAATACCTTAACGGTATTTATATCACACGCAAGTGATATTGATATAAATGCAGTAACTGTTCATCACACTTTATAAGAGGAGGATAAGAAAAAGTGAAAAAGAAATTATTAAGTGTGTTACTGGCATCTGCAATGGTGATTTCCCTTGCAGCGTGCGGCGGCGGAGATGACAAGGGAAATGATACTCCGGCGAACAACGACAATCAGCAGGTGGAGAACAATACTCCGGACGATACCAATACGCCGGATGACACCAGCACTCCGGATGATACCAATACGCCGGATGATGGTAATGGTGAGAGTGAAGGACTTGCTTATACGGGCGAGATCACATTCATGCACTACTCCACATCTGAGGAGTCCGAGGGTAACGGCGGTTCTGATGCATTCCGTAGGGCAATTGCAAACTGGGAAGCAGCAAATCCGGGTGTTACGCTCAATCAGGAAGTTCTTGCAAACGCAGACTTCAAGACACAGATCGCGACTTATGCAAACGCGGATTCCCTTCCTGACGTATTCATGCTTCAGGGTATGAACGCAGCAAGCTGGGCATCCCAGGGTCTGATCCTTGACTTAACAGATGCGATCAACAATTCCCCGTATGCATCCAATTACAACTATGACAGAATGACACCGTTCACGGTTGACGGCAAGTATTATGCGTTCCCGGCTCTGACAGGTCTTACCTGTACCGTAGTTGTTTACGATGCGCAGATGTGGGCAGATGCAGGTTTTGACAGCTTCCCGAAGACTTGGGCAGAAGTTGAGTCCGCAGTTGAGTATTTCGAGGGACAGGGCGTCGACACGATCGCATTTGGTAACGGCGGACAGTGGCAGATGAACTCTGATTTCATCTCCTGCTTAGGCTATCAGTACACCGGAACAGAGTGGTTTGATCACATCATGGCAGGTGACGGACAGGCAGCGTTCACGGATGAAGCATTCGTAGCAGCACTGACCGAGACACAGAGACTGTTCCATGATACGCAGATTTTCAACTCTGATTTCAACGCAGTAACAAACGAGGATGCACGTGAGTACTTCATCGCAGGCGAAGCAGCAGCATTCATCGGCGGTAACTGGGACTTCTCCTATATCAAGGCATCCGTAGATGCTGACAAGTATGCAAACTTAAAGGTTGCGGTACTTCCTCAGGTAGCTGACGGCGCACATGTAGCAAACTACCAGAACATCGGTATGGGTTACGGTGTTGCGATCAACGCTAAGGTAGCAGAGGATCCGGATAAGCTTGCAGCATGTCTTGATCTTGCCCGTGAGATCACCGGACCGGACTTTGCGGTTTATGTTGGTGAGAACTACGCAGAGCAGGGCTTCTACAAGGCTGACTTTGATATGAGCGCATTTGATCAGGTAACGGTTGATTTCTACAACTTCAACTACAATGACAACATCGCAACAGAGATCTATGACTCCTATGTTGACGGTTCTGTATGGGGCACGCTGAATGCTGATATGCAGGCTATGTGTAACGGAGAGATGGATCCTGCTACGGTAGCAGCAAATGCACAGGCATCTTATGAGGCATTCCTCGGCAACTAACAGATGCTGGCAGTAAAAAGATAGGAATAGGATTTGGCTCCGCCGGAGTAGACTCCGGCGGAGCATATCTAAAATCATGACGGAGCTTGGACCAGCGGTTGTTTGCAAAGGCAGCTTCGTCTTTTTTAACATAAAAAGGTGATATAAGCGGTTTCCAAGACCGCAGGAGAAATGTTTCAAGGCAGAATGTATTGCGGCATATTGATTTAGGAAGACTTAAGGAACTGTTTTTAAGATATTAAGATTTTATAGTGATTTTGGGGTGTGAAAATTTGGACAGCGATGAAATAGGCTGTCCGTTAGAAAGGGTGGGAGGCGAAAACATGCTGAATTCAATTAGACCGAAAAACAGGGTTATTTTCGCATATTTGCTGATTCCGGTTTTGCTTTTTGCATTTACGGTATTTGTACCGCTTTTGGCAGCGCTTTTTTACAGCTTCTTTGAATGGAAAGGCGGGCCCTTCAGAAATGCGACTTATAATGGTATTGAAAACTATAAGGAATTAGTTCAGGATAAAGTATTTTGGAAGGCATTCGGCAATAATATGTATCTGGTTGTTGCGTGTATCATCGGACAGATCGGTATTGCGTTTGTTTTGGTCATGATCATCAATTCAAAGCTGGTCAAATTAAAAGGCGTTCACAGAACATTCGGTTTCTTTCCGAGTACGATCTCTGCGGTTGCGCTGGGCTTTATCTGGACCATTATTTATCACCAAAAGTATGGTCTGATCAACTGGTTTTTGGATAAGATCGGAGTGATAGACGGCACGAGAAACGGCAGGGTGTGGCTGAATGATACGGCGCATATCATGCTGATTGTTTCGATTCCGTTGATATGGCAGTTTATTGGTTATTATATGGTCATTATCCTGTCGGCGGTATCCGCGATTGATTCAGAGATTTTGGAATCTGCCGAAATCGACGGCGCAACGGCGATCCAGCGTGCACGCTATATTGTTTTACCATTAGTGAAGAGTACGCTGCTTGTCTGCATTACCCTTTGCGTTGCGGGTAATATGAAGGCTTTTGATAATATTATGATCATGACGAAGGGTGGTCCCGGTAATGCGTCGATGGTTATGGCACTCTATGGTTACACGACTTCGTTCCAGTATAACAGGCTTGGTTACGGAAGCTGTATTTCCGTAGGAATCTTTGTCTGCTCACTTGTCGTGATAGGCGGTTCCCAGCTTTTGATGAACTGGCTGATGACGGATAAGTATGACAGGATTGAGAAAAAGCTCCAGAAAAAGACAGATAAGGAAATGAAAAAGAAAATGAAAGAGACCGCAAGGCTTCAGAAGGGAGGAGCTCTCAATGGCTAAGAAGATGGAGATGACGAAAGTTGAGGACAAATCCTTAAAGCACAGGGTAGGAAATGGCGTGCTCTCGGTTTTCTTAAACGTGATCCTTTGGATTTTTTCACTGACCTGTATTTTCCCGCTGATTTGGATGTTCTATTCTTCCTTGAAGGAAAAGAGAGAGTTTAATGCCAATATCATCGGAATGCCGGAAAATCCGAACTTTCAGAATTATATCGATGTTATGACAAATAAGGACACGAATTTGATCCGTGCAATGCTCAACAGTGTCCGCACAACGGTGCTTGCCGTGGCATTGATCGTGATTTTTGCTTTTATCTGCGGGTATATTTTGGCAAGAATCAATTTTAAGCTGAACAAACCGCTTTATGTGATATTTCTGATGGGTATGCTGATTCCGACGCATTCCCTGCTTGTACCGACGTTCGTTATCTTTTCACAGCTCAATATGGATAACAAGTGGTTTACCCTGCTGTTCCCATATGTTACGTTCGGATTACCGGTCTCGCTGTTTCTGGTGCAGGGGTATATCAAAGGGATTCCATCCGCATTGGAAGAGGCTGCGGCGATTGACGGATCGAGTTTTACCAGGACACTGTTCTCCATTATTCTGCCGATTTGTAAACCGATTCTGGTTACAGTTGCCATCATTCAGGTGTTCGGTAACTGGAACGAGTTTACGTTTGCGCTGGTGTTGTTAAAGAGCAACGGCGGCTGGGCGACGCTCCCGCTTGCCATGAGACAGTTCTCGGGGCAGTTTAGTACGAACTATCCGCAGTTGATGGCGGCAATGCTTATTACGATGGCGCCTGTCGTGATTTTCTACTTTGCATTCAGCAAGCAGATCATCAAGGGTATGGTAGCCGGTGCGGTGAAGGGATAAAAAAGAGTTCCGCTTTCGCGTAACTCTTTATGGAATTTCCGAAGGAAATTCTTTCGAAGAATCCGCAGAGCGGATTCTTCTGAAAAAGAGGAGTTCCGCTGACGCAAAAAGAATTTCCTCCGGAAATTCTTTCGAAGAAATCCATGAAATGGATTTCTTCTGGATTCCTTTTTGCAGAAATGAGTAAGATATGTTATAGTATAAAGGCTTCCGCTGTGTGCGGGAGCCTTTTGTAAATGATGCGGATGAGACGGCGGTAACTGAGGACAGATACGGGCAAAACGCCGGCGGCAGGGAGGGTTGCATGAACAGGCAGGAATTTATTGCGGAACTAAGGCGGGCAATGTCAGGGGATTTTTCAACGACGGAAATTGAAGACGCAGTGTCATATTATGAAGATTATATGGATATGCAGATCAAAAAAGGGAAGCGTGAGGAGGAAGTCTTGCGGGAGCTTGGCAATCCAAGGCTGATCGCAAAGAGTATGAAGGCGGCAGGCTCGGGTGCGGGCGGAGCGTCGGTTGGCGGAGGGACAAGCGCAGGCGGCTTTACTACCGGCCGCAGTGCATCCTTTAACAGGAAATCTTCAGATGATGGAGCTTCTGACTTTAGTGGAAGGACACATATGTTCCGCATCCCGCTGTGGCTTGTTTTGTTGATCGTTCTGTTTGTACTGCTCGCCATCCTTTCGCTCGTATTCCGGCTGCTCGTTGCCGTATTGCCGATCATTCTTGTTATCTGCGGCATTGTTACGCTGTATCGCTATTTTAGCAAAAAATGAGGGGTTGGGAAACATCAGGAGTATTATTTCATGGCAGAAAGAAGCGCTTTCATTCGTGAAAATGAACCGGTTTTGGTCATGAAAGTGAAGCGGTTTCAATTACGAAGGATGCCGGATTCAATTTTTTTGAAACATGATATAGATTTATGTATATTTTTTTTCATAGCAGGGATACTACTTTTTGTAAGAAAATCAAAGATTTTCATAGAAGATCTCTGATTTTCTATGAAAAAAGGAGGTGTCCTATCATGGCAAAAAACGAGTATAGCAGCAATCAGGCAGGCAACGAGTATAACAGCACGAACGCGCAGGATGCTAAGAGCAAAAATGCGAAAAACAGCAGTAACAGCACAAATAGCTCAAACAGCACGAACAGCAGCAACAGCACAAACAGCTCCAACAGTTCGAACAGCAGCAACAGCACAAACAGCTCCAACTGCAAGTAAGCGGACAGAAGGCGGCTGCGAAAGCATTCAAAAAAGAAATCTGCAGAGAGGGGACACTTCAATTTTAGAAGTTGTCTCCTTTTTGCGTTTGCAACTAATTGGAAAAGCTAAAATTACGGAAAAAATTGATATGTTGGCAGAATGTACTTACGATAAAAATTAGTTAAACTGCAAAACAAGTACAATCGGCATTTAGGACAATACAGTAATATGGAAAATATCTTAAAAGGGACGGGAGACTTAAGAGCATATATCTTATGTGAAGCGCTATTAGGTATATATTTTTGAGATTGTATTTTTATTTACGTTTAGAATGTGTTACAGAGTAGTTATTTCTATTCACTATCTATGAAGCCACAACACATATAATATAATTCTATATGTGAAAACGCTTGCAAAATATTTTGTAAAAAGATAAACTATAAATTATAATAAAAATAGAAAATTGCAAAATTATTTTAGCCTTTGATGTGGATAACTTACTGATATATAAGGAGAGAACAACCGGTCATTATTCACAATTGTTTTTTGAATTGGCATATATCATCAGATATTTGGCGTACTTTTATAAGCCCGTGAATGGACCATGACAATAGAATACTTTTTCAGGCAATCAGAGGCTTCAGGCTTCGGATGTATTTTGGACAATGCATGTTGTGGGCAACGATGACGGTAAGCAGGCCTGCGATTCCGGCAAGAAAAACATCTGCTTTAGTGGTCGTGTGGTTTCGGGTTTTTCTTCCGGCAGCACATCTGTTGATCTTCAGATGGTCGATGGTGCGTTCCACAATGGTCCTGATCCAGTAAAGGGAGTCCCATTCATCAGAATCCCTCTGAATGCCGGGGAACATCCTGAAGTCCGGATTTTCGCAGGTATATGTGGTACGTCCTTTTGAAGCAGGGGTTACAGCCGCAGATATATTTCCCCTTAGCCATGTGAACCTTTGGACAGATCCAATTGATGCGGTCAGCCCGTCCTTTTTCACGGGTGACACCGCAGTATTTTATGGACAGGGAAGGATCATTGGGGCAGGCGGGATAACCGTATCATTGTAACCGACTTTTTTGAGGGTGCTTTAATTTCTGGGGTTGTAAGGGATCAGTGCCATTGAAAAGTGAAAGTCATCACGAAGAGAGCGATGTGTTTCAATGGTGTCAAAGGAGGAATCCCCCAGAAAGGTATGCGGGTGAAGATCAGGGTGCAGGGAAAAGAAAGAGGAAAGAACAGGTTTTAAGCAGATCGTTGGAACATGGTTTCAATGTGATCCGCGAAACCGAGTTTGAATCGGGTAAAAAGCGGGGCATCGGGGACTTTGGAAAACCACAGAAATCCCTTAGTTCTTTACAGATGTGAAGCAGAAGGATCAGAATGAAATTTGCAGGTACAGAGAATATCTTCTGCAGGATGAGAGCGGAAAGGAAAGCGGTAAGGGGGGGGGGTAATCCCTTTTGCAGCCGGACCGCTGGTAAAAGGCATGATAAAAGGTCTGCGGTATAAAAAGAGAGAAATCAAAATGCTGTTCCAGAAGCAGAAAGAAGGATGGGACATCATCCGTAAACATGTCATAGCAGTCTGAAAAAGTATCTTTAAGTGAGAGCTGATGGTAATTAATAGCCATAAATTTTCTACTCCGTTGGTGTGTATGGTGGTTGGCGGTACTCCTATTATACTATCGGCGGGGAGAAAGTCTATATATAAGAAACCAGAAAACCTGCAAAATCAAAGGGTTGGTGCACTTAACAAATGCCTATATAATAAGTAAGCAAAGGAGACCGGCTATATAACATCATAAAGTATAAGGTGTTTAATTCTGTGAAATGCTGGTAAATAAGGGTAACTCTAAAGAGATGAAAAGTAAGCGCATTTTCAAATTTGTATATTCTTCTACAAAAGGGTATAGATTCATTTTTTTTGTTCTATTTATATGTGTTATAGGTAATGCATTAACAACTTTACTATTTCCAAGTCTTATAGGAAAGATAGTCGATGCGTTATTTTATGAAAAAGACGTAACGCTCTTTTTTATGTTCTTTTTAACGTATATGGGTGTCTATTTAGGAAATCAGCTTATAAATTGTGGATTAAATTATTGCTATGCTCATCTGAAGGCAACTTATTTGGTTAATATCAGGAAAAAGTGTTTTGCGAGGATACAACAAGTAAAAGCTCAATTTTTTATCACAATGAATACAGGAGATATTATTAAGAGAATTCATTCAGATGTTGATAAATTCTTGGATTTTATTCATTTTAATCTGTTTTTTTCCGTAAGTGATGCACTTCGTTTAATTGGTTCAATTATTTATATATTTTTTGTATCTAAGCTATTGGGCTTAATATGTATATTAATCGTTCCTATCATGTATTGTGTGACACGTCATTTTATGAATATCCTACTTATAAAGAGTAAAAAACTTGAAAAAGATAAGGGCATTTTGGCGGCATGGATTTTTGAGATTATGAGTGGTTTGAGTGAAATCAAATTATTAAATGCTAATCAAAAGATGTATAGGGACTATATGCAATATTCAAAAGAGATCGTCGATTCTGAAATTGATGTTAGCTATAAGAATATACAGGTTCAAAGGATAAATGTGTTAATTCTTTTGATAGGACAGCTTATCTTTTATATCATTTCAGCCTATTGTATCATGGACAACACGATTTCGGTAGGCATGTTTGTTGCCGGTTGTACATATTTTTCTACATGTTCAACCTATTTCAAAAATTTTATTAATCGTATTTCAGATGCGGTAAAGAATATAGTAGCGCTAGAACGGGTAGGTGAAATCTTTCTCTATGATGAGGAAAAGAGTGAAAATGATGGAGTGCATATGAAATCGCTTGGTGGGAAAATCGATTTTTTGAATGTAGCGTTTTCTTATGATACTACGAAGATACTGAATAATCTTAGCTTTGGTATTAGTCAGGGTGAGCATATAGCAATAGTTGGTAAAAGCGGGGAAGGAAAAAGTACGATCGTTAATTTGTTATGTGGTTTTTATGAAAAAAGCAGCGGAAAAATATTAATAGATGACGTGGAGATTGAAAAATATTCCTTAAAGTGCTTGAGAGAAAAATTAGGGGTGGTCACACAGCATAGTGTCGTTTTTAGCGGCACGGTGAGATATAATCTAATCTTTTCCGATGATAAGACGAGAGATGATGATCTTTGGAATGTATTAATGAAAGTAGATTTGTATGACGAAATAAAAAATACTGAAGATGAGTTGAATACGCTAATAGGTGCAGGAGGAAGAGAATTATCAGGGGGACAGAAACAACGCTTGGTGATAGCCAGAATGTTATTAAAAAAACCGGATATTTTGATTTTGGATGAAGCAACAAGTGCTATTGATGGTGACAGTCAACTTAAAATTGGAGAAATAGTGAAAAGTGAGTATAGAAATAATACAGTGATTTCTATTGCCCACCGATTTTCGACGATACTACAGGCTGATCGAATACTGGTATTAGATCATGGATGTATGATAGCTCAAGGAAATCATAGTGATCTTTATAAGTCCTGTGATGTATATAAAAGCTTATATGATAACGCAAAAAGCCTTGAATAAAGTCAGGAAAGGAAGACTGGGGAATTGATCGAATATAAAAAAATGGTTTTTTATTTATTTTTAAGAATAGTATATAGTTTTTCCGGTTATTTAGATTTGATATGTTACTATTTGTTTTTAGACATTGTTATTATGAAAAAGCAAAAGGATTTTCTGTTTCTGTTGGTTGGCTTGTATTTGTGCTGCTATTTCATAGAAACATTTCTGTGTGTAATAGAAAAACGAGTGTATAATAGGATTTTTCCCGGCATTGTTATGCGGGCAAAAGATAAGTTGATGAAAAAATATATTCGATTAGATTTGAAGCAAATTAAGGAGTATAGTTCAAGTGATTTGAAATCAAGAATTAATGAGGACACAGAAAACCTTGCGCAGTATTATGTAAAAAAAATTGAGATACTTGTTTTGATAGTGAATACACTGGTTGTTTTGACAGCTTTATTTTATTTTAACATATATCTTGCAATTTTTTGTTCTATTATGTTGCCAATTTCTTTTGCAATTACAAAACGCATTTCGTATCGAAGCAATGATGCATATATGAACTTGCGGGACGTACAAATACAAAGTGACAATTTCTCATATTTTTCAATTCAAAATTGGAAGGAAATTCGATTAAATGGGATTAAGAATAAAGTGGGTGAAGAATATAATATGTTTTGTGACAAAATAGGTAGTTTATATGTTAAGACACATATTTATTGGTTTTTGAATAGAACATTTATTGCTTTTAAGGATGCTTTTGTAACCAAAATAAGCTTATATTTTATTGGAGGCATTTTGATTATTAGAGGTTATTCCGAAGTCCCGATATTGCTTGTATTTATGCAGTTCTATGAAAGGCTCATAAATACTATGATTGGAATTGGTGATTTGCGGGTAAATATTGGGAAGGAGAAAGAGTCGGCAAGTAAGATTCAAAACACTTTGGATGTTGAAGAATATGACAAAATAAATCCTGTGAACAATACAATTCATACTATAGAAATGCGAGAGGGTAAATTTCGTTATGAGAATAATCTGATCGTAGATAATATTAGCCTAATGATAGAGAGAAGGAAGATAATAGGAATAGTTGGAAAAAGCGGTTGCGGAAAAAGTACGATCCTAAAGCTGATGACGGGCATAAACACACTGAATGATGGAGAAGTGTTAATTGATTCTGTACCTGTTGATAAAGTTAACTTAGATTATATTTACAATAAAATTGGAATTATTATGCAGGATTCTTATCTTTTTAATCTTTCCATTAGAGAAAATCTTTTATTCGGTAAAGAAACGGCAACTGAAGAGGAAATTGCGCAGGCATGTAAAAGAGCCAATATATTGGATTACATTTTGGGGCTGGATGATAAATTTGATACGATTATTGGAGAGAATGGCGTGCGCTTATCAGGAGGGCAACATCAAAGACTGGTAATAGCCAGAATGCTATTGCATGATCCGGAAATAATCTTTTTTGATGAAGCTACCAGCGCATTGGATAGTGAAAATGAAACTGAGATTGTAAAAGGGATTATAAGCCAAATGGGCGAAAAAACTTTTGTCATTGTATCTCATGATATAGATATTATTAGAAAATGCAATTATATTTACTTTATTGAAAATGGAAGAGTTAAGGATGAAGGTTCACATAATGAAATAATGAGCAGAGATGCAAAATATGAAAAAATGTGGGGAAGTACAATATGATAAATACAAAAAGGGTTACATTAACTTTTAGTAAGAGATGCAATATGAGATGTCCCTTCTGCTATGGGTATTTTAATGGAAAAGATTTGTTAGATATAAAAAAATATAAAGAGATCATATCAAAGTGCCAAATGTTCCATATTGAAACGTTAAATATAGCAGGTGGGGACCCGCTGATGTATAGAAGAATTGGTGAAATAGTAAAATATTCTAAGAGCTTAGGACTAAGAACCACAATGGATACAAATTGCTTATTATTTGATCCAATAGAGCATGAAGACATTATAAAATCATTAGATATGATATCTGTGCCTATAGATGGATGTAATGCCGAGACCCACGATAGAATTAGGGTTTATAAGGGGAGTTTTGATAAAATAATATATTCTTTGAATGAAATAACTGATATATCAAAAGAGATTGAAATTAGGGTTAATACAGTGATTGTTAAAGACGCATGTTTTCAGATGATGATTTTTGTACTTATGAATTTAGCATTCATTGTTGCGGGGATTGGCGGGTTGATGCCAGTGGTAAGAATATATATTATAAAATCAATAGAAATGAAGGAGAGATTCCCAAATGGTATAAGATAAGAAAACAAGCAAATAGAATACAATTATATTATTCGAGCAATGATATGGTTTGGGTTGAGATCAATGATGTTACATTAGATGATTTTGGTGACAGAAATGCCAAATTAGGTTTTTACATACATTTATATGAAAACCAATATCAAAAATGGGTTTGCAATAATTTTATTCAGATAAAGTATGACAAAAGAGAGGGTAAGCCAATTGACTATGTTGGTCTTATGAACAGGGACTGGAAAAATTATGCGATCAATCCATTGGTTAAGTTCTCATATGATAAACGGAAACTAATCAGGTGGAGAGGATTATGGAGTTATATTGTAGACAATATCTGCTGTGGAAGATATCTTGAAATATGGTTAAATGAATATTATATAGAAGGGTTAGATGCTTATAAAAAATATTCTTATGTTCATGAAAGTCTTATCTATGGATTTGACGAAATGAATAGGATCATAAGTCTGATGTCGTTTAAGGAAGGGAAACCTATTCTTATAAAAGCTCCAATCGACACAATAGAAATGGCATGGAATAATGCACCAGAAAACAATCACATAGTGCATACGTTTGAATTTGGACCGGATGGTAAAGGTTATGAAATAGACATAGACTATATATGCAATATGATTAAAGATTATTTGGAAGGGCGGAATTCATCAAAAGATTTTCAATATATAGCCGAAATAGAAAGCGGGTTTTTGGTAAAACTGTTTATACAGAGATTTTATCTGATGCTGATAACAGAAAGCGATTTCTTAAAGACGTACGAATAGCATATCTGTTTAAGGAACATAAAGAGTGTATGCGCTTTAGAATTGATTTTTTATATGAATATGGTGCACTTAATGCGGAAGTATATTTTGAACTGAAAGAAGGTATTGAGAATATAGTTAAAAACGCAAATATAGTCTTGGCGTTAGTCATTAAGAACCGGTTAGCAGCCTCAGAACAAATACAGAATTGTATATGGGGGCATATAAATGCATTAAGTGCTTTGGAAGACAAGTATTATCATATTCTATTAAAGGAGTTAAAAAGATTTTTACTGCAAAAACAATCTAATATTTGCATATATGCTGGTTGACTGCTAAGTTTTCAAAGAAATTCGGTTTTCCAGCTTTGATAAGGCTGTTTTATATGCAAGGGGGCTATATTTGTGGCGTTGCCAAAATCTATCATGAAAAAACTCATAATATTGAAAAAATGGTTTATGTGTATTGGTAAAAAATTCCCTCCACAATATCGGGATAGTGGTCGAGCATGATCCCGCAGGCAGGGATATCGCCGTCATCCTCATAGATAAAATAGTATTCCAAAGAGCCGTGCGTAATATACGAACGGATATAAGCGATCCTTCCCGATTCGTCGTAATGAAGACGGGCGCTGCTGTAGGAAGTGGAAAAGAGTAAGGAATTGCGGAACAGCTCTTCTTCTTTTTTGCTTCCGTCCTCACGGTATACACAGCGATAGCTTGCAATCGTGACAGGTGTCCATTCCTCCGAAAATACATTGGTTTCCGCCTCGCAGGAAAAGGAAGTGACCTGACCCGCGTCATTATATTCATAGGATTCTTTATAATTACGGAAGCTTTCATCATTCTGAATGGAAGGGACGTCAATGTAATACGCCTGTGTATCAAAAATCATAAAATACTGGGCGCCTTCCCATGCCGCTTTTTTTGACTCTGTAAACACAAATCCGCTTCGCTCCGTCGTCTCATTCGTCCCGTCCGCGCTCTCACCATAGCAGATGCCGCAGCCTGCGCCGCTTACATCAACGTACAATTCAAGCCGCAGATGATCATCTTCGTCATAATAGATGAAATACGGTTTCTCCTGAAAGGAAGCGTCATTCATTGCGATTTTCAAAAACAGTTCCTTCATAGGCTCCGTAAAGCGATAACTGCCGTAAGAGCGAATGATATAATCGCCGAATGCACCGTCTTTTAAGGTATTCAGATCGTAAATGCCCATCCGGTCATCGTATCCGCCGACATATTGAACCAAATAACGTTCCTCCCAAATATAAGCCGTTTCCTGTCTGGAAGCATTTGGCTCCGGCACGTTTGGTAAATGTTGCCCGGTTGTGCTTTGTCCGGTAGCATTCTGTTCCGCTGCATTCAGCAAACTAGTCTCGCTTATGGCATCGGTGATGTGCCGGCATGCCGTGACGGAACTTTCACAGACGGTTGACGCTGCCGCAGGCTGCATAGCCGTGCAGAACTGACGGTTTATTTCGGACAGCGACCCGATCGGATTGTCTGACAGAGGGTCGTTAAATCCGCTGGATAACAGCCATGCAGCCATGAGGAAAAATATTTTTGAATAAAAATTAAAGATTTTATCTGACAAATTCATTTTAAGCCTCCATAATTCCGCTTGGCAGAATTCAAAATCAGTGAAACATTTAGAAACGCTCCGGCTGCATTTTTGCAATGGCATTTTTATGCTTTTTACACTATGAAGTATAGAGGAACGAAACACCCGGGTCAAGGAAAAACCGCAGAAGTCTTTTGTTGACAGATGCGGAAGCGGGCTTTATGATAAGCTTATGAGAAAATTTGAATTGATCGTTCCATGTCATTTTGGCTTGGAATCGGTGTTAAAAAAAGAAATCATTGATCTGGGATATGATATTTCATCCGTAACGGACGGCAGGGTCACGTTTTTGGGGGACGCGGAAGCGGTATGCCGTGCCAATATTTTTTTACGGACAGCGGAGCGCGTTCTGATCCAGATCGGCTGTTTTAGGGCGGAGACATACGACGAACTGTTTGAGGGGACAAAGAAACTGCCGTGGGAAGAATGGATACCTGAAAACGGGAAATTCTGGGTCACTAAAGCGGCAAGTGTGAAAAGTAAGCTGTTTAGTCCGTCGGATATCCAGTCGATCATGAAAAAAGCAATGGTCGAACGCATGAAGCTAAGCTATCATAAAGAGTGGTTTCCGGAGGATGGAGACCGGTTTCCGCTGCGTGTTTTTCTGATGAAAGATGAAGTGACGATCGGACTGGATACGACGGGGGATTCCCTGCATAAGCGCGGATATCGCAGACTGACGGCGAAAGCGCCGATTGCTGAAAATTTAGCGGCGGCACTCATTATGTTGACGCCGTGGAATAAGGACCGCATTCTGGTCGATCCGTTCTGCGGCAGCGGTACGATCCCGATTGAGGCGGCTATGATGGCTGCAGGCATTGCGCCCGGTGCGGAGAGGAGTTTTACCGCGCAGGGCTGGGGACATCTGATCACGCGGAAGCAGTGGTATGATGCGGTCGACGAGGCGCGTGAGGGCGTTGATCTGCAGATCGATACGGATATTCAGGGATATGACGCGGACGAAGAGATGATCCGCATATCAAGGGAGAATGCGAAACTTGCCGGAGTCGAGTCCTTGATCCATTTTCAAAAAAGGGAGGTATCGAAGCTCAGTCATGCAAAAAAGTATGGATTTCTGATCACGAATCCACCTTACGGCGAGCGGCTCTTAGAGAAAGATGAGCTTTCCGGTCTATATCAGATGATCGGGGAGCGTTACCGGAATCTGGATGAATGGTCGCTTTGCATGATCACATCTTATGAACAGGCGGAGAAAGCAATTGGCAGAAAGGCTGATAAAAACCGCAAGATCTATAACGGGATGATGCAGACTTATTATTATCAGTTCATGGGCGCAAAGCCGCCGAAAAGACCAAGGGAGCGGATAACAGATGTATCATAGGCTTTTGAAATGGTCGGGGATCATCGGAATTACGGCGATGGTGCTCTCGATAGCGGGCATGCTTGTTTATTCATGGAAAAAACCATTGATCTATGTGAGGGCGGAGGAGGACGACCAGACACAGCATCAGACGCATACGGGGCAGGTTACGTTTGACGAGCTGGTGCCGGTCCAGAAGGAGGATGCGGATAATCTCTGTATTCCGGTTGCGGCAGGAGTCACGCAGGAAGCCATTCATATTGACAGTGATTATATGAACCGCATCATGACGATTACGATCGACGGAATGGGGACTGTGGATCTTTCGGACGATGTATATGGAAGCCTTACAGGGATCAGCCGCATTCAGACAGCGGACTGGAAAGGGCAGTTGATCATGATGATCGTCATGGACGATGTCTATGAATATGGTGCTATTTTGGAAAATCAGAGGCTGATGCTGACGCTTCAGGCACCGCGGGAAATCTATGAGCGCATCGTGGTGATCGATGCGGGACATGGCGGCTCGGATACGGGGGTCAGGGCAAACGGCATTGCCGAGAATGAGTGTGTCCTTGATATTGCGGAGCGTGTCAGGGAGCTGCTTGTGGATGAGGATATCCGTGTATATGTGACGAGAACGGAAAAGGAAAATCCCGGTCTGCAAAACCGTGTCCTTCTGGCGAATGACGTCCGTGCGGATATGTATATATCCCTTCATCTTGCGGACGGGGATGCATATGGGATATCTGCCCGCTATAACGGAACCTATTTTACGCCGTCACTGACGAATGCCGAGCTTGCCGATCTGCTGGTGCGCCGCACGGCAGAGGCGGTCAATAACCGGGGCGTCGGCGTGTTCACATTGGAAAAACTGCCGGAGGGGGCAGAACAGATCGAAGAAGGTGCGGAGCCGGAGGGCGCGGAACTGTATCATGCACAGGTTCCGGCGGTCTATCTGGTGCTTGGCGCACTCGGAAACGATGACGAAGCGCGGCTTCTTGGCAGGGACGATTACCGTCAGGATCTGGCGGCGGGGATCGCGCAGGCGGTTTTGGAAGCGTATGGGAGAAAAGAAGAACGCCGGGCACATTGAAAGTGCACAGGTGAATACAGGGGATATAGCAGTTTACTCTGCATTTTTATTTGCATTCCTGTCCGCATGGAGCTGCGGCATAGCTGCAAAACAGTCGTTTGGTTAAAAGAAGGAGCGTATCGTATCATGCAGACATTGATATTTGCGACCGGAAATCAGGACAAGATGAAAGAGATCCGCATGATCTTAGGAGGCACGGACACGGAGATCCTTTCGATGAAAGAAGCAGGGATCGCGCTTGACGTGGAGGAGAATGGGACAAGCTTTGAGGAAAATGCGCTGATCAAGGCGAGGGCTGTCGCGGAGCGGGCGCGTACGCGTTTTAAGGACGCAGTCGTTCTGGCAGATGATTCCGGATTGGAAATTGATTATCTGGGCGGAGAACCCGGTATCTATTCGGCGCGCTACATGGGTGAGGACACTTCCTACAGAGTGAAAAATCAAAACCTGATCGACCGGCTTTCAGGTGTGCCGGATGAACAGCGGACTGCGCGTTTTGTATGTGCGATCGCGGCGGTCCTGCCAAACGGGGAATGCCTTTTGACGCGGGGCGTCATGGAGGGACGGATCGGTTATGCCGAGAGCGGGGAGAATGGCTTTGGCTACGATCCGATCTTTATACTGCCGAAGTACGGGTGCACGACCTCTGACCTTCCGCCCGAGGTGAAAAACGAAGAAAGCCACAGGGGAAAAGCATTGCGCGCGATGCGGGAGAAGCTGCGCGGTGTATTCGCATAAGAACAAGAAGTATTGAGGTACGTTCGCATGAGAACAAGAAACTGTGCGGTACGTTCGCATAAGAACAAGAAGCAGAGAGCATGTTTACATGAGAACGCGCGGCGGTAGACCGGGATAGATCAGATAAAAGAGATATACCAGAAAGCAGGGTAAGACAGGCAGCAGAAAATGCGGCAATTGATACATTGGGGGAGAAGATGCGAATACTGATCGTGAGCGATACGCATAGGAAAAATGAGAATTTTTTAGAAGCGGTGCGCAGGGAGAAACCGCTTGACCTGATCATCCATTGCGGCGATGTGGAGGGCAGCGAGTATCTTGTCGGCGAGGCAGGGGAATGTCCGGCGTATATCGTGATGGGGAACAATGATTTTTTTTCTGATCTGCCAAGGGAAGTGGTGTGCGACATCGGTTCCTATCGGGTATGGATCACGCATGGGCACAATTATTATGTGTCGATGGGAAATGAAACGATCAAAAAGGTTGCAAAACAGCGGGAGATGGATATCGTCATGTACGGGCATTCCCACAAGCCGGTTGTGGATGAGAGCGACGGCGTGATCGCGGTGAATCCGGGCAGCCTGTCTTATCCGCGCCAGTATGACCGTAAGCCTTCCTATATTATGATGGAATTAGGTTCGGATGGAAAAGCGCATTTTGATATCCGCTATGTGTGAGGAGGGGGCAGAAAATGATACATGAGGCAAGAATCAGAACGAAACGGCTGTTGCTGCGTCCGCTCACTGTTTCTGATGCAGACGGAGTGTGGGAATGGGTCAGTGATGAGCGTGTGGCGCAATATATGGTATACCCTGTCTATACACAAAAAGAAAAGGTGAAAGAATGGCTGCTTTCGCTGCGCTCCGGAGAACAGAGTGTGCGTGAGCGCCATTTTCATTTTGGGTTTGAACGGATTTCGGATGGAAAGCTGATCGGCAGCGGTGATATCGGGATTGAAAAAAACGGGGATTGCTGGGGATTTGGCTACAATTTCCGTCATGACTGCTGGGGTATGGGCTATGCGACGGAGGCTGTACGTGCAATGATGGAGTTTGCGCATGACGAATACGGTGCAGTCAGGTTTGCATCCAGCTGCTGTGAGCCGAACCGTGCCTCGGCGCATGTTATGGAAAAATGCGGGCTGCATTTTGCGGAATACGGTTTGTTTCAAAAGCTGGACGGAAGCTGTCCCATGCGCTCGATGCGATATGAGGGAGAGTACGGAGGCTGAGTCCGTTCCTGCTGAATCTTTGAAAAAGCAGCGGTCAGGCTTTTGAAAGGCGGCATGAAGAAGCAGCTGTGCCAAAGCAACAGTTGACATGAATGGTATTTTTCTTTATAATAATGCATTATAAATGATTTTCGGGGTGTGGCTCAGCTTGGCTAGAGCGCCTGGTTTGGGACCAGGAGGCCGCAGGTTCGAATCCTGTCACCCCGATGGATGAAAAACGCCGCAAAACCAACGCGAAACCGCGTAAACAAAGGGTTTGCGGCGCTTTTTCTGTCCAACTTTACAAGCGAAAATTGTGTGATAAAACGCGAAATTGTAACATTTTTTGTCATGAATTTTGTCATAAAACCGGCTAAGAAAAAAGAGACTTTCGCAATTTCTCCGCCGCATCTCTTTTTGCCTGTTCTTCTTTTTCTAACATCCTTCATCCGTGCCCACATGCTCTCGCACCGGGCATTGTCATGGCAGCGTCCCCCGGCGCTGTTCATGCTTTGGATCATGCCGTATTTTGCAACTGCCCTGCGGTAGGTTTCGCTGGTATACTGTGCTCCGCGGTCAGAGTGGATGACGGCTCCCCTGAGCGCCGGATAAGAACGGGCCGCATTGGCAAGCGTTTGTTCGCATAATGAAGCTTTCATGTTTGTATCCATTGCCAGTCCGAGGACGGTGGCGTCAAAGCAGTCAAATATGGCCGACACATAGAGCTTTCCGTCTTCTGCCTTGATTTCAGTGATGTCTGTGACGCATTTTTTCAGCGGTTCTGCAGACGTGAAATCCCGTTTCAGCAGGTCATCGGATTTGCGCGCCCCGCGGTCAGCTTTTGTAATCCCGTTTGGTTTCCGTTTCGGTCGGTGGCTCAAGCCGATTTCTTCCATGACACGGTAAACCGTCCTCTCTCCGGGAATGCGGATTCCCTCCGGCTGTTTCAGCAGAAGGGCTTGATGCATACGGATTCGTCCGTATGTGTCATTGCATTCGTCCTCTGACGCAATCGCCCGCATGGCATCAGCCAGATTTTGATATTTCCACGGGCGGTCTTTGCCTGCCAGATATTTATAAAACCCCTGCCGGGTCACTTTGAGCATCCGGCAGCAGAAAGAAATTTTCCCCCTGATGGCGCCGTCCTCAGTTTTTCGGGCAATGAACATCATTCTCTGCCTTTTGCAGACTTCCGACGGCTGGCGGCGAAAAAAGCGCTTGCTTCTTCTAAGAATTCGTTCTCCTCTTTCAGGCGGCGGATTTCTTTTTCCTGCTCTTTGTTCTGTCTGCGCAGCATCTGCACTTCTTCCGCAAGTGTCATGGCTGTCTGCGGCGTGCGTGAACCCGAACCGATATCCAGACGTCCTTCCCTTGCAGCTTTTGTCCATGCGTACATGGTGTTTTCAGGGATTCCTAATTCAGCAGCCGCTTTTGCTCCGCCAAGTTCTTTTGCCAGTTTTATGGCTTGGATTTTATATTCCATGTCGTATTTCCGTTGTGTTTTTGCCATTATAGTTGCCTCCTTGATTCTCTTTGATTATACATCAAATCCTTGAGTATAAGGTGTCAACTAAAATGATACAACATCATAGAAACTTTACATCAATTTTACAATGCCGCGATATTGGATTTGATTTTTGTCATGTATGATATAGCTGTCACTTCAAGAAACAATAAAAAGCAAAGGAGATTCAAAAAATGAAA
>Ga0137306_101217_pt1 | contig 27605 bp, 31 predicted proteins | sample Inofroosms_March_FD_97187 | JGI IMG/M metagenome (GOLD analysis project Ga0137306, IMG submission 97187) | Mouse cecal microbial communities from Vienna, Austria - N-Acetylneuraminic and N-Acetylglucosamine D2O microcosms_March | ecosystem: Host-associated > Mammals > Digestive system > Large...
ACAAGAAGATCGACAATGACTCCTCCCAATGGAAAATCTTTAGGGATACCCATGAACCGATCATCGATCAGGAGACTTTCGATATTGTTCAGAAAATTCGGCAGGGCAAAAAGCGCCCTACTAAAATGGGGGAAATGCCCATGTTCTCTGGTTTGCTCTTTTGTGCGGACTGCGGTAGCAAAATGAGTTTTCACCGCAGGGTGGATGAACCTGCCGAGAAACACAACTATGTATGTTCCAATTATCGCGGGAATACAAAATCCTGTACCATGCACTATATCCGTAATGTAGTTGTTGAACAGATTGTTCTTGACAACCTGCGGGAAGTGATCGGCTATGTGTCACAGTATGAGGATGAATTTATCCGCATGGTGATGGATACGGATGTACGCCAGAGGAACAAGGAACTGGCAAAACAGAAAAAGAGAATGTCGGAAATCCAAAGCCGCATGAAAGAGCTGGATAACCTTTTCCAACGTATCTATGAGGACAACATCAGCGGCAAACTGTCGGATGAACGGTTTATGAAACTGTCAAAGGGATATGACACAGAACAGGCCGACTTGCAGGAAGAAATGACAAGGCTACAGGAGCATATCCAGCAGGCAGAAAAACAGAGTGTCAATGTTGACCGTTTCCTCTCCATTGTGAAGAAGTACACCAACCTAACAGAGCTTACACCTGAAATACTGCATGAGTTTGTGGATAGGATAATTGTTCATGCCCCAGACAAAAGCAGCGGGCGGCGTTTACAGGAAATCGAGATTATCTACAATCACATCGGAACATTCGACCATTCAAAGGTCACTTTATGGAAAGGAAAAGCGGTATAGCACCAAAAATGCCATACCGCAAATCCTTACTTAAAAAACCATCCTTACGAAACCCTCACATTTACAGGGTTTTCGGCGGGGTTTTTGGCGTTCCCGAGGTGACTCGAACACCCGACCTACCGCTTAGGAGAAGCCCCCGTGTGGTTGCGGCGGTTACTCACAAACCCCCGCAAACCCTTGCAAACACTCACTTTTTTCAAATTTCATTCCCCACGATTTGCCACGGTTTCTTGCTAATCACGGCCATTTTTTAGGGCCGCAATTAGCAAGCGATTAGCAAGGGGGCGAAAAAACGCTTGGCGGTTCAGGGTTCAAAACTTCTCAGCTCTGCAATAACGCAACAGTGTTTTGGACATTACTGCCGTTCCAGCAAATCCATATATTTCTGCCGCTCCCCCTCCGGGACTTTCAGCGCCGCCATAGCCTGCTCAATCGTCAGACCCATTGTTTCCATAAGATTTTTGATGGAAGTTAAAATACCTTTTGCAACACCCTTTTCCTCAACGCCCTTGCTCAGATTGCACATGGCAGGCACATCCCCTCCATCATCGGTGTCATTGCCGTTCCAGCAAATCCATATATTTCTGTCGCTCGCTCTCCGGGACTTTCAGCGCCGCCATAGCCTGCTCAATGGTCAGGCCCATGGTTTCCATAAGGTTTTTGAGAGAGGATAAGATACCGTCAGCGCGGCCCATCTCCCTAACACCCTTGCTCAGATTGCACATGACCGACACCTCCCTTTCCATTGTCTGCGTCATTTGTATGTCGTAATCGTCCTGCAAAATCTTCCGCTTCTCCGCCTCGCTGGTTTCGCTGGAGAGAAGCACATCCAACATCCGCAATACACCATCGTAGTTTTCTCCGTCCGGCCTACCGAGGCACAGCATGATGATGGACAGCAAATCATAATTCCTGACGGGTTCTTTAGCCTCGCCTACCAAGTGTTCCTCCACCAACCGATACCGGGTGATGGTGTTCTCCCGATACTGCGGCGGTTTCATACAAATCCAGATGGAATAGACCTTCTTGATTTTCTCATAGTGGGGGCCGGTAAACTCCCGGCCATACTGAGAAGAAATCATTCGGCTGCAATAGTATATGCCCCGCTTTATCAGCGGATAGCCGGGATAGAAATCGTTTTGAGCCTCAACATTGATGATAAGGGCAATTTGTTCCTCGGAGCCGGGAACAATAGCACGGAAACGAATGTCATAGGTGACTGTCCCCTCACGCACCGACTTGTCCTCGGTATCCATGCCGCTGATGACTGTGCCACCTTCGTCCGGCAGCACCGGGACAGCGGACACCTGGGGCTGACCCTCTATGTACTTTTCGGCAATATCGTTGACATCCTGATCCTTATATTCCTCCAGGCAGGACTTCATGATCCGCGCCAGGATTGCCTTTTCAGATAAGACACGCTTGCAGGCGGCGTCATAGCCTGAACTGTCATCCGTGGTATGCAAACCCTGTGCGATTGTCGTTTCGGCCTCCATCGCCCTCACCCCTTTTGTTCCATTCTACCATAGAAAACAGTGTCAAGCAAGCAGTTATTCCACTTTACTGCTTCCTACATATGATAAAAGGACGGGAGTAGATACTCTCGCCCTTTTTATCGAGCTAATTGAGCAGCCCGCACAATAAGTTTCTCATTTAGGGCTGAGATACACCCATGGCCATATTATATGCAGGAACGTGAAAAATGTCAATCAGTCCGATTCAAAAATTTTGCCGTGGAGAGAATGGCATAGATATATGGTAAAACGGACAGGAATGGGTGTCATTCCTGTCCGTTCGTATTTATGCGCTTCTCCCGGCGAGGGCTGTCAACAGCGCCGCCATATCCGGGGATTCCGCAAGAAGTTTGAGAAGCAACTGCTGTTTGGCCGCTGCGTCAAGATTTTGAAGTGGATCGGATGCCGGGGGCTGCTGCTCCCTGGGAGCCTCGACTGCTGTTGTGGTTTCCGCTGTACCGCCGCCCCCATAAAACTCTTTCTGGAACCTTGCGGCGTTTACACGGCGGTCATCATCCAGGATGTGGGCATACCGTTCCGTGACCATTGTGGCCTGTGCGTGGCCGGTGTCGCCCTGAACGGCTTTAATGTCGCCGCCGCTTAGTTTGAGCTTGTAGGTCGTACTGGTGTGCCGGAGACTGTGAAAGACCACCTTGGGAAGATTATTGTCCTGAATGAGTTTGCTAAAGGCCCGATTGATAAAGTTTGCTTCGGTGGGCGTCCCTTGGGTGCTGGCGAATACAAGGTCATAATCCCTGTATTCATCTCCCAGCAATTCTTTCAGCTCGTCAACCGTTTTCTTGCGCTCTACCAGCATTTCAGCCACCGCCCTGGGCAGAAATACCTTCCGCACACTCGTCCTTGTTTTCGGCTCTTTCAGGGCCAGCACGGTGGAGTTGCACCCCCGTACCGTGGGGAACTTGAACATGATACCCTTTTCCCCCATTTGGGCCAGCGATTCCCTGGAAATGCGCTGAAGCTCCTTGTCGATGTAGATATAGGCGCAGTCATTGTCTATGCTGTCCTGGCTAATATCTACACAGTTCCATGTCAGGCCCAGCAGTTCCCCCATACGCAGGGAACAGGCAAAGGCCAGATTGATTGCCAGGGAGAGGAATGGGTCATCACAGAGGGACAACGCTTTCATAAGCGTTTGAGCATCCCAAATATCCCGCTCATGCTTCTCGGCCTTGGGAACCGTGGCGTTCTGCACCGGGTTTCGTGCCATTATCTCCCACTTTACCGCCTGATTAAAAGCGTTCCGCAGGAGTTTGTGTATCTCCCGTATTGTGCTGGGGGAGATAAGCTCACCATCGGGATGCCCATATCGGGGAACCGCTTTCACGGTTTGGAGGTCTTTGTAGAACTTGGTCATCATCCGGGGGCTGATGTCGTCCAGCTTTACATCCCCGATAATGGGTTTAATATAGTTGTCGATCAAAGCCTTATGCCCATCAAAGGTAGAGGGCGCCCATGTGCTGACGCCATAGAGGGACACATACTCGTCCAGAAAGTCGGACAGGGTATCGGCGCTGGGTGGAATGAACACGCCGGTGTCGATCTGATGCTCAATCTCCGCTTTGCGCTTCTTGGCTTCCGCATGGGAGCCGCAGGTTTCCCATTTCTGGCGCTTGGCCCCGCTGCTGTCCGTGTAGGTATAGACAACAGAATACTTGGTTTTGCGCTTGATGATAGACGCCACGGTTGTTCCTCCTTTCAGCCGGTAACTATGGTGTGACGTTTTTGGGACTTGTACCACGCTTCAAAGCTGTCCTTGTAAATACGGATTTTGTCGTTTGCTTTAACTGTCGCAAACAGGTGTCGCTTGTTCACCATGTTATAAACGCTGTTGCGGTGTATGCCCAGCAGCCTTGCAATATCGCTCACCGATAAGGTGGCGTCCAAAAGCTCCTGCGGCGCTGCGTCCTCCGGCTTCTTATAGTGGGACTGTCCCTGATACCACGCTTCAAAGTTTTCTTTCAGGATGCGGGTCTGCCCATCGACCTTGAAAGTCTCAAAAGGGGCGTGGTTCTTTATCAGCTCGTAGACGGAGCCGGGGTTCAGGCCGAGGATGCCAGCCGCCTCCGGGACGGTCAGGGATGCGGGAAGCAGTTGGCCCGGTTCCGGCCCATTGGCCTTTTTGTAGCGGAACTGCCTGCCGTACCATTCCTCAAAACTGTCCAGCATGATCCGCATTTTGCCGCCAACAAGGATGACTTTGAAACGTCCTTGCTTTACAAGCCAATATGCCTCGACCTTTTTCATGCCGAGCAGCCTCCGCATTTCAGGAACGGAGATGCTGGTTTTTTCCATGCAGAAGTACCTCCTATGTAGATTTTGCACCCCGGCTTATTGGCTGGCACCAAGATATGTAGCTTGCCAATGTAGCCAAGGCTTTTGCCTTGACTACATTGTAGCGGGGAGGTTCATTTTACTCAAATGTGCGATTGTGCTGGCCTATCTGAAATCGTACAGTTGACAATCACCCCTTGTCCAGCCATTCGTCAAAACTGGCTTTGGAGATACGGAGTTGGTTTCCAATCTTGACGCTCCGAAAGAGATTTTTCTTGATAAGGATATAGGCGGACGAACGGCTAATATCCAGGATAGCCATAATATCGTCTACGGAGTAAGCCCGTTTTTCGTTGTCGGGAATAGGGCTTTTTTCTGCATTGTGGGCGTTAAGTTCCGCCATGCGCTGTTCCATCAATTCATCAGTCATGCTCCGCACCCCCTTAATACCTGTCGTCGCCCAGGCGCTTTTTCTTGTGGATGATGCGGTAATCGTAGCCGTCCCGGACATGGCAGTACATACAAGGTTCTTTGGTTTGAGTACGGTCGATTCGCCTGACGATGTGTTCAGGCGAGTAAATAAACTGTTTGAGGCAGGTGCCGCAAAGCGTCAGCACCATTTCATCAGGCACATCATCATTCGGTTCATCGGCGGTTCGCTCTTGTGCTGTTTCGCTGGGGTCTTGCAGGCCAACGCTGATACCAAGGGCCTCGTCAATATAGTCCATCACATCATCGTCCAGACAGCCCACATAATCGCCCAGCCTGCTCTTGTCAATCGTTCTGATTTGCTCCAGCATAGCCATAGAGCTTTGCGGGAGGCCGAAGAACGGCGGGATGCCGATATGGGTCGGCTGGCGGAGCTTCTTCACCCTGGTGGTGATGGGTGCAATGATGATGGTAGGGCTGAAACAGTTCCCCACATTGTTCTGGATCACAAGGACAGGCCGTGTCCCTCCCTGCTCGGAGCCGATCACCGGGTCTAAATTGGCATAGTACATCTGGCCGCGCAGCACCTCGTCTGGCCGTTCCCTTTTCATAAGGACACCTCACTCTTATGTGATTTGCCCTTGCAGCCAAATACCCATATACTTCCCCAGGACGTGTGCAAAACACATCTGACCGCCAATCCATCCAGAGAATTATTAGCATAGCTGGCGATTGGCCGTCCCCGCGTTGGCGGTCAGATATGTAATGCACACTATTTGTCCTCGACACCCCGTGTGCAGGCCGAAGCCTGGGAAGTCGTCAAGCGGTGGCCTGCTCACCACCTCACGGGAGTTTCACCCCAACTGTCGTTCTGACAGAGCCGCCCCCATTGCGTGATCCTGCGTAGCAGGGCTGTGGCTGGGCGGGAGTACCATTGTCATTCCGACTGTCATCGCCATGCCGGGAGCAACCCGGCACTTACAAAGGGAGTTCTCGCTCGGCATGGTTGGGATAGGAGTTTTAGGGAACCTCATTTCAACGGTTCATAGTTCTCCAACGATCCAGCTTCGTGGCGTACCCTATTGTGGTGGCTCGTGCTTTCGCACATCGGAACTGATGTACTTGACGAATGGGTATTTGGTTGTCAAGGAGCATTGAGGGGCTTGTGGCCCTCTCAGCTCCCTACTACAACTTTCAACGCCCCAAACCGAACTTATTTTTTCAAAAAATCTAAAACAAATTTTTCAAAGGCCGCTTTCCTCTTTTGAACAGCTCGGTCACTGAGCCGGTACTTCTTGCACAGACTGTTTGTGCAGGAACGCTTTGCCCCGGCCAGATAGAGTTCCAGCAGCTCCTCCGCCCAGGGTTTCCACGCTTTAAGTGCCTGCTTCAATTCGCCCATAAGAACCGTGTCCATCGCAAGGCGTTCAAGATCGAAGTCAGAAGGGATACACTCATGGAGCGATTCAACATCAGTATCAGCGATGCCAGCGTCCAGGGAGAGGTGCAAGTGAAGCGCACCAGTTTTCCTTATCCGCTGGTGAACCGTGTTCTTGCTGTTCCACTTCCGATATTCGGCTGCGGTCATTTCGATAAACATACAGTCCAACTCGTCCCCATCTGTAAAACAGTCCTTCATAAAGCACCGGCGCTGCTCTATGGGCAAGCCCCGGTTGCCTTTCATAATAGCGTCCCATTCCTCCTGCGTCGCAACGACAAGCTGCTGGACACCATCTACCTGCTTATAGATCAAATATGTAGTTTTCATTGGTGATCTCCTTGAATTTTTGGATTTTTGAGGGCCAAAAATCCAGGAGATCACGGATAGCGGCAAAGCGCCGCCTGCCAAACAAACAGGTTCATTCCCTGCTCCATTTCTGGAGCGGCAACAAAAAAGACCGGGCATTAGGAATAGGAGGGGGGCTTGCCTCCTCACATTCCTAATGTCCGGCCATTTGGTGACTATCGGCTTTGCGGCACGATGACCCGTTGCTCGGTACTCTTAGACCTTATTCTGTTGTCACTTCCTTTGTAATATTTGAAATTACCCAGCCTGTCGGTGCAGCGCCTTCCGGCGCAATGCCAGATCGACTTCCACAATTTTATGACAGTGGGGGCACTTGATCTCAATTTTTCCCGTAGTGGGCGATACTTTGTCCATCACACGCCAGTTACATTCCGGGCACCTGACGGCAACATTTATAGATTCAGCCATCATTCATCATCCTCCTTTTCGACATCGGCCAGCGCATAAGGGTTCTGCAAGTATTCTTTTTTCAGCAGGCCAAGTCTTTTCAGTCTGATGGCCATAGCCTGTTTTGAAACGCCAAGGAACTCGGCCATATCGCAAAACTGCCTGTATTCCTTTGGCCGGTATATCCTATTCAATATGTCAATACCGTTCCCCAAGTTAAATTTGCAGAGCGCACTATGTACGATTTCAATGGGGAGCAGGAGCGCCGAGGCCAGATTGTCAGCCTGCCACTCGCCCCAATCATGGATGGGATATTGTGGACTGCGGCCTCGGTAATAGATGATACGGTTTTGGATCACCCTATTGGTTGGGTATAGGTCAGCCAAAATTTGATGCGCCGTTTCATGTGCCGTTGTGAAGTGATACCTTCCATGCAGAGTTGGATCGTTCTTTAAGTCTGCTTCTACTAAGAGAGTTCTCCCATCAAGGTAGTAGAAAAAGGGTTGTCCACTATCGTCATAGACTTCAACGCCGATCTCCTTAAATGCGGTCATTCCAAGGGTCAGCCCGTCTTTTGACAGGTGGAAATGGTCAATACGGAGGCCGCAAAGTCCGCAGGCCAGGATTTCCGGGTCAACATGATCGACCTGCTGGCCTGCAAATCGGGGTAGATGTTTGTAGTCATTAAAAATACGGGTTGCTATTTTTTCAAGGTTATTCCGGGATAAGTAGCCCATCTTTAGGTCACCTCCTATGGTATGCCCACAGACCTGCTTCTGTTGTTTACGCGTTCTAAAGCGATTTTCGACAAAAAAAGACATCACCCTCTTGACATGATGTGCAGCTTGTTGTAGTATATGTGCAGGTCAACCGCACACCCATATTATAGGCGAGCGGGTTGCGTATGTCAATAGGGGATGTGCGGTTAATTGCACATTCGATGGAGATGGTATGATGAAGTTTGCAGAAAAAGTGAGAACTGCAAGGCTCAACATGGGTTATACACAGAAGCAGCTTGCGGAAACGGCTCACGTTGCACTCCGCACCATTGTCAGCTACGAAAAGGGGGATAGTTACCCCAGGAAAAGAGAAACCTATGCGGCCCTGGCAAAAGCCCTCAATGTTGAGAAAAACTACCTCTTGACGGAAGATGAAGAATTTGTGGTCAATGCCGCCGAACAGTATGGCACTCGTGGGGCATCACAGGCCCAGGCTGTGATCGAGGGGTTCTCCGGGCTATGCGCTGGCGGTACACTGTCTGAAGAAGATAAAGATGCTGTAATGAAAGCGTTGCAGGATATTTATTGGGAGTCCAAAGCAAGGAACGTGCAGAAGTACACGCCCAAAAAGTTCAAAAAGTCCTGAATATAGGACAGTAACCTATGTATAATTTGTGATACAAGGGAGCTTTTGCGCTTTTGGGGGTGGAACATCTATGCTGCAAAGAGCGGAAACGATCTATCGTAAGGCCAACGAGCTTGTGAAATGCTGCGGAACACGAGACACCTTGCGGATCGCCTGTGAAATTGGCATTTACATACACCATATTGATGATTTCAAGGAGTTGCTGGGGATGTATTGCTACCAGCACAAGGAGAGACACATCTTGTTGAACTCCAACATGGACTACATTACAACTCAAATGGTCTGCGGCCACGAGATCGGCCACGATGCCCTTCATAGGGAGCAGGCCAAGGTCGGGATGGGCCTCCAAGAGTTTACCCTTTTTGATATGCGGAACGAGATGGAGTATGAGGCCAATGCCTTTTCAGCCCATTTACGGATCGACAACGAGGAACTGTTTGAACTTGTGGGCCAGGGGTATGATGTGGTACAGCTTTCGTCGATCATAGGGACAAATATCAATCTAATGCTTATCAAGCTGAACGAACTCAACCGCATGGGGTGCCAGCTTAATCTCCCGTATATTCCCCGCTCAGATTTTCTAAAAAACGTAACAGCATGAAACGAAAAATCGCCCCTACAAAAGTAGAGGCGGTTTTATATTGCAACGAGTATTGAGGTTCTGCAATATCGCAGAAGAAGGTGCTTCAAAGCCCTGCCCATTTGCTTATGTGTGATAAAGAAGCAATAGAAGTGCAAAAAATTTTGCCGTTCCTATCCGACACTTGGCCATTGTGTCGGATAGGTCGGGCGGTTATTCGGGCAAGTCAATCTTGCCGACAAAGCTGTAATAAATCTCAATGTCCTGCCTGCGGGTGCCGTTCTCATCATAGCTGCACTCATGCACCACAATTTTCTCGATCATTTCCCGCAAGAGAGTGGGGGTCAGTTCTTCAAAGGCAAGGTGCTTGCGGACAATGCCCATAAATTTCTCGGCGTTGACGGTAGCTGCCTGTGACTTGTCCAGTTCGGCTTGCAGGGCGGCGGCTCTCTTTTTCAGCTCCGCTTGCTCGGCTTCGTAGTCAGCCGACAGTTCCATGAAACGCTCATCGCTGATTTTGCCGTTTACATTGTCCTCATACAGCCGCTTGATAATGCGGCTGATTTCAGAAATGCGTTCCTGCGCCTGTTCAAGCTGCTTGATGGCTGCGGCGGTCTTTCGCTTGCCGCCGATCTCGTTCTGCTGGACAAGTAGTTTCACAAACCGGCTCTCATGCTTGGCTGCGTATTCGGTCACTTGCCGGAGATTTGCCAGGACACCAGCGGTCAACAGATCGGTGCGGATAAAGTGCGCCGTACAGTTGCGGGTGCGCTTCTTGTAGCTGCCGCAGATGTAGCAGTCCTGTTTGCGGTCTTTGTTCTGATACCGCTGCTGATACAGCACATGGCCGCAGTCGGCGCAGAACAAAATCCCGGAGAACAGCCCCACTTCATCGTAGCGGTTCGGGCGTTTGCGCTGTTTGCGTAACTCCTGCACCCGTTCCCATGTTTCCTTGTCGATGATCGGCTCATGGTGGTTCTCGAAAATGGCCTGCTTCTCGACGGGGTTCTCTATGCTGTGCTTGACCTTATAAGAAGGCTTTTCCGTTTTGAAGTTCACCAGACATCCGGTGTACTCTCGGTTTTCGAGGATATGAACGACGGTGTTGGTCGCCCATTTGCACTCATAGCCTGGGTGATAACGGCGGGTGCTGCCTGTCCGCTGATATTCCAGCGTCCCCGGCGTGGGGATTTGCTGCTCCGTCAGCATACGGGCAATCTTGGTCGGGCCGTTCCCGGCAAGGCAAAGCTGGTAAATCTGCTGCACCACCGGGGCGGCTTCCTCGTCTATAATAAAATTCTCGTCCTCGTCCATCACATAGCCGTAAACCGGCTTGCTGGTAACAGGCTTGCCGCTCATGCCTTTTGACTTTTTCACTGCCTTGATTTTCTTGCTCGTATCTCTCACCAGCCATTCATTGAACAGATTTCGCAGCGGGGTAAAATCGTTGTCCATGCCCTCGCTGGCACTGTCCACATTATCGTTGACAGCGATAAAACGCACACCCTTTTGAGGGAACAGCATTTCCGTGTAAAACCCTACCTGCAAGTAGTTTCGCCCTAACCGGCTCATGTCCTTGACGATGACCGTACCCACTTTCCCGGCTTCAATGTCCGCAAGCATGGCTTGAAATCCGGGCCGCTGGAAGTTCGCGCCGGAAAAACCGTCGTCGGTGTACCAGCGCAGATTGGTAAAGCCGTTCTGTTTTGCGTAGGTTTCGAGTATCCTTTTTTGGTTCGATATGGAATTACTCTCGCCTTGCAATTCATCCTCGTGGGACAATCTCGGATAAAGGGCGGTAATGAGGTTTTGGGTGGCTTGTCTTAACATAAAATCCTCCGTTTCCGACAGCCAGCCCCACTATTCCGTGGTTTCATTGTACCACGGAACGGCGGGGGCTGTACAGCGGCAAAAGCGTTAAATTTGCTTCTTTACAGCTTTTCAATTTTCCGATTTTTATGGTATGGGTTGTCGTCCCATATTTGCAGTAGAAAAGTTCATAACTCCGTGGTATACTCTGATTTAACAAAAAAATCAGAAGTTAAAGGAGAAAACATGAAGTATACAATAGATGAATTAACCGCGGCCAAAAGGCAAATTGATTCAACTCTGCACAAGCTAAGAGAAACAGTAAAAACATTTGAATCAAAGGATAATTCCGAGCGTTATAAATCACAAATCACATTGGCAAAGAGAAGAATAAAAGCCTTTGAAATTGCAAATTATTTTATAGAGAATGAGATTAAGAATTGCTAAAGCACTTCCGATTTTCGTTCCAGCGGTCATGCTCCCTGGCATGGCCGCTTTTCCATGCCCCGGTTCACGCCGGATAAGTCGGCTCCTGTGTAGCAGCGGCTTCCGCTTCCAGTACCCGCGCCATTTTGTCGGCGGCTGTGGTTGTGGTGTCTTTCTTGAAATAGCCGGACACGACAAGGACGGAATTGCCCATGCGGATTTCCGTCACACAGTCAGGGCGGCGGGTGGTGCGGGTGTCGTGCTGCTTGTTATCTGCCATAGGCAATACTCCTTTCAGTCGGTAATCAGTTTCTTCATGCTCTCCATTTTCCGCTTGGCGGTTTCCTGCCGGAAGTTGTCGCCGGTAAAGCGTACCGGGACGCACATGGAAAGCAGGCGGTCATAAATCCGGGAATGGGCGGTGTCCTCCGGGTTGTGCAGGTCGTCCAGCGTAAGGTTGGTCGTGACGATCAGCGGCTTGCCGCTGCGGTAACGGCTGTCAATCACATTGAACACCTGTTCCAGCCCGTATTCCGTCCCGCGTTCCATGCCGAAGTCGTCAAGGATCAGCAGCGGATAACGACAAAGGCGGGAAATGTACTCGTTGCGCCCCTCAAAGCTGGCGGCAAGGTCATTGAGGATAAGAGCAAAGTTCGTCATGCGGACGGGGATTTCTTTCTCCATGAGGGCGTTTGCGATACAGCCTGCAAGGTAGCTTTTGCCGGTGCCTACGCCGCCCCAGAACAGGCAGCCGATATTGTCTGTCCGCATATCTTCCCAATGCTCCACATACCGGCGGGCAAGCCCGGTCTGCGGGTTCCTGCCGTTGTCGTTCTCGAAAGTCCAGTCCCGCATGGTGGGGTCGGTAAAGCCCCGGCGTTTCAGTTCTTCCACGGTGTCAAGGTGTCTGCGCCGCTTTTCGGCGGCTTCCCGTTCCTCGCGGGCGGTTCTCTGGCAGTCGCACTCTGCCGGGTGGCGGTCGCGCCCGAAGATAGCGGCCTTATCCGGCGCAAAATAGGCTTCTTTCGGCTTGCGGCACTTGCCGCAGTACAGTAAACCGTCCTCGCCGGTGTAGTCCTCCGGCTCCGGGATGGTGGTCGTCATATTCTCCAAAACCGCGTTGATTTCATTCTTCATAAACTCTCGCCCTCCTTGCATGAGTAGTCTGGTATGCCCTTTTTAGGGGCTTCCTTTTTGTCGTTCCCCGCCCATATCCGCAGGGCGGCGGCATAGTTCTGGTAGCTTTTCCCGTTGGCGGCAAGGTAGCGGCTCATTTCCTCGATGAACCGTTCCAGCCTGTCAGGGTACTCTGCCTGCAACTCGTCGTATTCGGTCTGTGACAGAAAAATATTTCCATATCGGCCATAGGGCGCGGACGGCCCCCCACTCACTCCCTTTGTTTGGCTCTCTGTAAGGTTGTTTATAGTAGTTTGGTTAGGGGACGGTTTTCCGACCATCATAAGGTCGGTTTTCTGACCATCAGTAGGACGGTTTTCCGGCTCTATGAGGGGCGGACTTCCGGCCATCAGTTGGTCTGAAAACTGTACCTGTGGCACTGGCGGTACTTTGACATAAAGCCGGTTCGGTGCGGAGAAGCCGCCCCGTTCCCGTTCCAACAGCCCCGCCGTGTCCAGTTCATTAAGCGCCCCCTTGATGGTGGTGCTGCCTTTATCCAGTATTTCTGCTATCTCCGCGATGGGATAGATAATATAAATCCTGCCCTCGTCGTCCAGCCACTTGTTTTTCTGGGAGAGGGTGGAACGGTCTAACAGCAGCGAATACAGCAGCTTGGCGGTCTGTGAAATCTCCATTTTCAGCAGGAAACGGGGATACGGCAGATAGGCGGGCAGCCGCGTGTCTGCCCTGATATAATCAGCGATAGGATCACCTCCCTGTGTTCGGGTTGATTTTGGCGTATTGTCACGCATTAAAACGCCGTTTCCGGGGGAAAAGGATAAATGTATCGCGTACCCTTTGACACCCACGAAAAAAGCCTTGATTTATGCGGGTTTGAAAGGCTCTAAAGCGTGACATCTCTGCCTTTGTTTCCGCTTTCTCTCGGCGGCTTTGATTTTCTTCATGCGCCCGGCGCAGTCGGGGCAGTATTTTCCCCGGTTGGATTTGGGGACAAAGGCCGCCCCGCAGACGGCACACCGTTTCCGGCTTCCCCGGCACAAGAGGGCTGCGGCCAGCTCCCCGTCAAGGGGCAGGACAGCCACACGGAACCAGTGGCACATGAGGGAAAAGGAAATGCTCTGGACGCACACGCAAGGCTCCCCGTCGTCCAATAGCAGGCAGTTCCCCTCATCGTAGTTACAGCACTCATGTACCAGCCGCCGCGCCCGCCGGTGCTGGCGGTAGTCCATGTGGGGCAGGTTATCGCTCATGGCTCTGCTCCTTTCTGCGGTGCGGCTCGTCCCGGCGCAAAATCTGGTCGATGTTCCGCTTGACGGTCTGCAACTCCTTGAACCGCTGTTTCTGTTCGTGATAGGTGTTATACAGGCCGTCTTTCTCGGAGATAAGCTGCTCGATCTCGGCCTGCAACGCTTTCCGGGCGGGCAGCTTGGTAATGCCATGCGCCTTGAAATACCGGGCTGCTGCGTCGGCTATGATAAAATCGCTCTCATGGGCCTGCCGGTATGCGGCGCGGGCTTTCTCGGATTTCTGTGCCCGCAGCCCGTCGCGGGCGGCCTTGGTCTGGGCGTAGGCCAACACCTGCCGCTGCAACTTCTTTTTCCCTTGCAGCTTCGTTTCCAGTGCTTTCAGTTCGCCGCTGGTCTGGCGCATTTTCTGATAGGCGGTGTCAACGGCGGCTTCTAACTGCTCCGGGGAAGTAAAGCCGTATTGCTGGTAGACGGACAGCGTTTTGGCGGCCTGCTTCAGATTGTGTATCTTCGCCCAGCGTTCATAGCCCCGGCCTTTGCCCTCGGCCATTTTCTGCTCAATGTCCACAAGCCGCTGCACTCCGTCCTGTTTCGGGGCGGCTATCTCGGCTCTGGCAACCTGCAAGCGGTCTTTTATGGTGCGTGGGGGATCGGGGGATCTGGCTGGCGCTTCGGCTGCTCTGGCGGCGTTTTGCTCTAAAACGGCAAAGACAGCGGCGCGGTCAAAATCGTCGCCCAGCTTCCGGGCGGTAATTGGCTTTGTCCTGTCCGGCGTGAGGTAGGAAAGCCGCCCCCGGCTCTCCTTGACGGTCACACCCTCCTGCAGCAACAGAGAGGAAAACTCGTCAAAGCTGGCGGCGGTGGCAAGGGCTTTCCGTAGGGTCTGCCGCAGCTTCTCCTTGTTCGTTTCAAACTTGGTCTGCCGGGGCGTGATACTATCGGCAATCATGGGGGCGTTCTGCTTGTCCAGCGCGGCCTGTCCCTTTTTCTGCGCCCAATACTCCCGGTCGGTGACGCGGTTCTTGCTGCCGTTCAAGAGGTCGATTTGATAAAGCCCCTCCCGGTGGCACATCTCCATGACTTCGGATTTGAAGTAGCGCAGGGCAGCGTCGGTACATCGGTGCTTGCAGCCGACTTTCGTATCGGCCGGCCTGTCCATGTAGGGCAGGAACGGCACTTCCTCAATCCGCAGGCTGTTTATGACGATATGCACATGAATGTTGCCGCTGTGGTTATGCCCGTCCGGGTGGGTGCAGACAAGGGCCTGGTGGCCGGGAAAATGCTCTTTACAGAATTGTTCCCCCAACGCCTGCGCCCGGTCTACGGTCAGGCCGTTGTCCGGCCCGTCCCGCGGGTCAAAGCTGATGATGTAGTGGTGGCTTTTCACATCTTCCCGCCGCTGGTTTTTCTGATAGCGGAGATTGGCCCGCATACACGCAACGGCAAAATCCTCCCCGTCGCAGTTCAGCGTGGACAGCCGGTAGTCCTCGCGGGGGATAAGCCTGCCGGTTTCATCAAGGACGGGCTTCATGGTAAACTCGTCATGCTCAAAGAGAAGATATTGCTCGGCGGCTCCGTAGTCGGCGTTTTTAGAGTTGATATGCTTGAGTGTTGCCAACCGCGTCACCTACTTTCTTGAGGACTTCATACTTGAGGACGGCAAGGTCGGATATGGCGGCGCGTACCTCGCCGGAAAGGGTGTTGTAGGGTACGCCGTATTCGTTCAGATACCGGGCAATCTGATTGAGGTTGCCGCCGATCCTGCCGTACTCGGCTGTCAGCTTCCCGACAGCGGAAAGCAACTCGTCATTGACCGACGACACATGGACAACCGGGCGTATGGTCGCCCGCCGTATCGCCTGCCGGAGAAATTCGGACTGGCTGATACCATAGGGCGCAAGCCGCGCTGTGAAGTCGGCATACTCATCTTCGGACAGCCGGGTTTTCACAACGCGGCTGCGGTGGGGCGTGTTGTATTTCTTTCGCATGGTGTGACCTCCTTTCTCGCCCGTAAGGGCGCATGAGCAGGGTTTGGGGAAGGCACTCCCCAACAAGTTTCCCGCGAGGGGCAAAACTGCAGAATTGCGGATTTTGGCACCGTGGTAGAAACTTGCTCTCCGTGACTGCAAACTTTCTCTCACTTCCGTCCGCCACTTTTTTGGAAAACTGCAACCACAAAAGTTTGTTTCTCTTTTTCTGCTACTACTAATCCTGTAAAGGGCATTCCTGCCCGCTTTCGCTAAAATGACACCGGACGCAGTGGTTTCTACCCGGTGTTGGAGAAATCCTTTCTCTTTGCCCTCTACTACGGGTAAATGCTCCAAATGCCAAACACCAGGGCAGAAAAATTCCCTCCTCGCTTACTACTACAACCGGCAGGGGGCAAAATGGCCGGGAGCGGAGCCGGACAACAAAAAAAGCAGTAAATCTTTTTCAAGACTTACTGCTTTCGCTGGCCGCGTCGGTGGCGGCTGGTATTCAGTTTTTATGACTTGTCCGGTGGTTCGTCAAGCCGGAACTTGAATTGACAGTCAATTAACCGCTGCTTTACATAGTCCTCCACCTCGGCGTTGACCTGCCCGTTCACTTTTGAGAAATAGCGGATATATCCGGCGTAGTGGAGCAGGACAGCGTTCACGGCTTCTGGGTCGCCCTCACGGGCTTTGAGGATTGTTTCATAGGGGAGAAGTCTACTCATACCGGCTCACCCCCATTTCTTCGCGTAGCCGCTGCAAGGCAAGCTGGATATGCCGCCCCGCTGTGCTGCGTGACCGGCCAATACACGCGCCGATCACGCGCTGCGGCTGGCGCAGAAAGTAATAGCGCAGGATTTCTTCCCGCGTCTGCTCCGGCAAAACAGAGATCGCGTCGGCAAGGGCGGCGTTGCAGAGCAGGACGGTCTGACCGCAGACGGTAAATGGGTATTCCTCGTCCGGCTCCGACGCGGCAAACTGGACAAACTTCTCGTTCATCAGATAGTCAAGGGAAACTTGCCGTTCCCATTGCCGTTTAAGCTTCAAAATCTTGTCCAAGGCGGCACAGCGGATAACAGTCTTGCAAAAGGCGTTGTACCTGCGCTGGATATATTCTTGATAGGCTATCTGGTCGGTCATGGAAATTCCCCTTTCTGAATAATAGTGCGGGGCGGTGGCACTTCTTGCTGTCGCCCCTTGATTGCCTACCAGCAAAGGCGGGCGGGGCTGTCAACGGCTGCGCATATGCGCCGTTCATCTTGACCGTTGACTGGCTCGGCTGGGTTTGCTATTTACCCGACAAACTTGAATTTATTTTAAGCTATCACGTTTTACCTTCTTAAGCCTTACTATCATTACCATAGGAATTTCTTTGTTGGTTTTAAAACATTCTTCATAAAATCCATCAATGACAAATCCAGCTCTAAAACAAAGGTTAAAAATATCTTGTATGGAACGATGATAATAAATCTGCTCTTTCGGTTGCCCTTCAATCGCTATATCATAGTAACTGTGCGGTGTCATATATTTTTCAGTCAACGTGACAAAACAAGGGTGTTGCGTTGCAAAGACAAAAATTCCGCTTTCCTGCAACAGTTCATAAACAGCCATAAGAAGTGGTTCAATATCCGTAATATCCATAATTGCCATATTAGAAACTGCTTTCGTAAAGGCTCGATTTCTTTTTAATTCTAATATACTTTTTCTATCGGTCGCATCCGCCACACAAAATTCAATTTGTTTTGCATATTGTGATTGCCGTCTTTTAGCCAATTCTATCATTTTTTTGCTGTAATCAAAAGCGACAACCGAAGCGCCTCTTTGTGCAAGATACGAAGAATAATTTCCATTGCCACACGCAATATCCAAAATGTAATCCGCAGGATTAGGAGATAGAAGTTCCGTTACTTTGGGACGCACTACCTCTCTGTGAAATTCATTAGATTCGTCACCCATTGCATTATCCCAAAATTGTGCGTTCTCCTCCCAGATTTTTTTACTTTCCTCTGTTCCCATGTTCTCTCCCACTCCCCAAATTTGCTTTTTTGCTTCCATTAAATCTTCCTTACTATATTCCATTGTTACCCTCCATAACTTCTGATTGTTGCCGTCTTGACGATTATGTATCTTTACATTACCTTCTGAAACATATGGCGCACCTTGTCCAGGCGGCTGTTTGGACGGCGGGGCTGGATGACCGGCTGACCGACAGCGGCCTGATATCCTTTCAGCTCTGTAAGGCATACGCTCCGCCCGTTGGTGTAAAAGGCCAGATCAGTACGGTATGCCTGTATACAGCGGGCGGGAATCTCGCCAGTAAAGACAACTTCATCCTTTTTTACCTGGGCCGTTTCGATGGTGGCACAGTATTTCGGTGCATCATGATAAGCCCTGGAAAGGTATTCCTGGGGCGCATAGAGGATGAAGGAGAGATAAGGTTCCAGCAGCTGCGTCCCCGATTCCTTCAATGCCTGTTCCAATACAATCGGGGCCAATGAGCGGAAGTCCGCCGGCGTGCTGACCGGACTGTAATAAAGCCCGTATTCAAAGCAAATCTTACAGTCCGTTACGTTCCAGCCGAACAAGCCCTGCTCCAGCCCGTAACGGATACCATCCCTGACAGCGTTTTGAAAACTCTGGTTCAAGTATCCCAGCGAAACCCGGCTCTCGTATTGTACACCGGAGCCAAGCGAGAGTGGTGTAACAGACAGTCCTATGGATGCCCAAAACGGGTTGGGCGGCACCTCGATATGGATGGTGTGGCTGGCTGCTTTGAGCGGCCGCTCCATATAAATGACGGAGGGTTCCTTTACCACTGTTTCAAGCTTGTATTTTTCCGACAGCAAAGCGGAAACAACCTCCAACTGCACCCGGCCCAAAAAAGAAAGAATGATCTCATGGGTGATGGAATCCACTTCGCAACGCAAAAGCGGGTCAGTATCCGCAAGTTGCGTAAGAGCGTCCAGCAGCCGTTCTCTTTGCGCTGCCGTTTTCGGCGCAATCGTCGTCCGCAGCATGGGGAGGGGGTCCTCGCGCCACCTTTTACGAGGGAGCCGGGTTTGGTCCCCTAATACATCGTTTAACCTCACGCTGTCGCTGGGAAGGATAACAATTTCACCCTGATAAGCGGTGTCTGTCCGAACAATTTCCCCTTTGGATGGAATACGCATCTCTGTGATTTTCAGCTTTTCTCTCCCGGCCAGGGCCACCGTATCCCGCAGGCGCAGCGTTCCGCTGTATAACCGTAGATAGACACGCCGCTGGCCGCAATCGGTGTACTCAACCTTGAAAACGCTGCCGCATAGGGCGGCGCCCCCCTGTTCCCCAATCGGTTGGAACAGCCCTGTCACCGCATCCATCAACGGTTGAATGCCAAGGCCATTTTTGGCGCTGCCATGATAGACTGGGAACAGGGAGGCGTCTTGAACCCGCTGCTGTTCCTCCCGCGCAAGTTTTTCCCGGCTGATTGGTTCTCCTGCGATATACTTTTCCAATAATTCATCGTTATTTTCGATGACCGCATCCCATGCTTCTATGTCGGTATTTTCCTCCAGGACTATTTCCGGGGACAGCGACACCGTCTGCTTGATGATAATATCGGCGGAGAGCTTATCCCGAACAGACTGAACCACGCTCTGCAAATCAACGCCAGCCTGGTCGATCTTGTTGATAAAGATAACGGTGGGAATGTTCATTTTCCGCAGGGCATGGAACAGAATACGGGTCTGGGCCTGCACGCCATCTTTAGCGGAGATCACCAAGATGGCCCCATCTAAAACAGCCAAAGAGCGGTACACCTCCGCCAAAAAATCCATGTGGCCGGGCGTATCCACAATGTTAACTTTACATCTGTGCCACTGGAAGGAAGTGACTGCCGCTTGAATGGTAATCCCACGCTGCCGCTCCAAAAACATGGTGTCCGTCCTCGTTGTCCCTTTTTCGACGCTCCCCGGTTCTGAAATGGCTCCGCTGGCATATAGCAGGCTCTCCGTCAAGGTCGTCTTTCCAGCGTCTACATGGGCAAGAATTCCAATATTGATTATTTTCATGTGATTGTCCTCCCTTTACAGCCCCAAAGGGCATAAAAATCCCCAGCAGTAAAATACTTTTACCACTGGGGATTATAAGTTGCGGACATACACATATACAGCATACACCTGTTTGTGATTGCTGTTTTTGGGGATATGTCAAAATTGATAAGGCAAAAGTATTCTTAAATTGGGTACAAAAAACTAAGCCCCTACAAAAGGAGCTATCATAATCCTTTGTTCCCACTATTTGATTATAGTTTTATTTAAGAATACCTTGCCGCATATTTTTTACTCCTTTTCTGGATTAAATCATTGTATCACATCAGTTTTAGGAAAGCAAGTACCTAAAAGAAATTTTTCTTCCCCTTATATGTAACAATCATACCGGCTTCCTAGCGTTCAGAATGTTTTCTGCTGTCTGCTGTGGTGTTTGGTTGGAATTGTCCAACCAAAAGCCGATCCGTGGTGTTGTCTGCATTTTACTAAATACAAATTCAATGTATACAGAAAGATATAAGGAGTGGGAGGGATTCCGCCGTAGTTGGCATTGTAGGAAAATCCAAAAGTTTAGATTTTCCCACAATGCTTATCTTTTGGTCTTTGGTTCGGAATAGTGTAGTGCTGGCGGTCTATCTCTTGTTTTCGGTTGCTTGCTTCCTTACCGTACATGAGCATTTGTACCGGGTATATCTTGCAAAGCGGCTTATCCAGGAGCAGAAAGAGCAGGAGCGCAAGGACAGGACGAACCGCCTCTGCAAGCGCATGGGATTTATCGAGAAGCTGCTGCCCGACACCATCCCGCTGACCGAGGAGCAGTTCAAGACCTTTGTGGAGCAGACCATCGCCACCGAACACAGCCGCCGCGTACTGGACGGATTGACCGCCCAGAACGCCGCCGCAGCCCCCGCACAGGGCGAGGGAACGGCGGGGAGGGGTAACACCAGCCCGCTGATAAAACCGTCCATACAGCGCAGGAGGACGGCGCAGACGGGGGCGAGGCGCAAGGGTAACGGGCTTGCGGAGCGAGGCCGGGAGCGAGTGCAACACTTCCCCCGGCCTTGCTGGGTGTCATCGACCGCTATTTTGTCAGTGGACGAGGGTTTACAGAGGGGATAACGGAAAATTGAGAAATTTAAGATTAAGCATACGGAAAGGTTTTCAAAATTTCTTCTATCTCTTTTTTTCGCTTTTCATAAAATTCTGTATCAACAATTTTCAAAAGTTCCAACTGTTTTTTCCATCTTAACTTTCTCGTATCCTCATGCCCGTTTCTATGCTTTAACTCATACTGTGAAGCCAAGTTTATTGTGATAGTTTTGAATAGTGGATACAATATGTTTTCAATTTCCTTACTTTTATAATGCTTAATTACTTTTCCTCTTTCAAAGATTATGTAATGATACTGTGATGGAGTTACATAAATTGATGCCCCTTCATTGAATACTTTAGGCAATACCGCACAGAAGGGATGCAACAAGGACGAAGATGTGGTAAAATAAGGACATGGATAAACAAATGAGTCTGTCCGGGCTGCAGGATGAACTGTCGCAGGCGCGGACAAAGAAGAAAGAATTTTTAGAGCAGATGAACCGGCTCATCCCGTGGGAGAAGTGGGTAGAAGAAATCAGGCCGTGCTACTATAAAGGAGAGCGCGGGAACAAGCCCTATGGGATCGAGTTGATGCTGCGGCTGTATGTGCTGCAAAATCTGTACAGCCTGTCAGACGCGGGGACTGCGGCAGAAGTGATCGACAGCCGTGCGTTCTCGGACTTCTGCGGAGTGGATTCCAGCAACCAGGTGCCGGATGGAGACACGCTGGGTCGGTTTCGGAACCTGCTGATCCGCAATGGGATACAGGAGAAGCTGTTTGCCCAGGTGACTGCGCTGCTGGAGGAGCGGGGACTGCTGCTGAAGAAGGGGACAATCGTGGATTCGACCCTGATTGCCGCGCCGTCAAGCACCAAAAATGCGGAAAAGAAGCGTGACCCGGAGGCCCATTCCACGAAGAAGGGGAACACCTGGCATTTCGGCTATAAAGCGCACATCGGTGTTGACAAGGACTCCGGGCTCGTGCACACCGTGAAGGTTACTGCCGCCAACGTCCACGATGTGACAATGACGGCGGAGCTGCTCAGCGGCGAGGAAGAAAGCGTCTATGGCGACAGCGGATATCTTGGGGCCGAAAAGAGGGAAGAAGCCGTATTGCGGAACAGGAACGGCAAAAAGATCCGGTATAAAATCAATCGCCGGCCTTCCCAGTCAAAAAACGCTTCTGCTCGTTCCAAAGGGCAGATCAGGCGCCGCGAGCGGGAAAAGTCCTCCGTCAGAGCCAAAGTTGAGCACGTCTTCGCTGTGGTCAAGGGCAGGTTCCATTACAGGAAAACTCGATACCGAGGTCTGCATAAACAGACCGCCAAACTGAATTTTGTGTTTGCGCTGGCAAATCTGATCCTGGCTGACAGGCCCTGCCTGGCGGCTTGATTTGCTTTGCCCGCAGCCACGCTTCCTGGGCATCCTCCAGGCTTCTGGATGATTCTGCCCTCGTTCTCCTGTAATTTCGGCCTTGTGCGGTGTTGCCTTTATCGGGTTCTGAAAACGCTGGATAAAGCGTAGAGTTTCCATCAAGACCTATTTGCTGTCCAATTTCAAGAACCTTGCTTCTAATCTCCTTAATTCCTAACATATTAGCCTCCTACATGACACCAGCATCACCCGCTGCCTGAACTATGTGACTGAGGTAGGCATGAGCAATATCGTTCCCACCATTTCCGACTGAACGGCGGTGAGCTTTTGCGGAGCAGGGGGAACGGGGTAATAGATTAGTCAGTTTATTAGAAGTGAAATCCCCAAGGCGGTTCTCTCCAAACGATTGCCAGCAAGTAAAATGCAACAACCGCACAAGGTACAGCCAAGAGCAAAGGGAGAATAGCTAAAATTTTGAAACGAGACTTCTTCCAGATGTTCCATGCCACTATTACTAAAGCAACTGCTATCCCCGCTGCTCCCAGTATCATAGTAAACAAGAAAAGATATGCCAATCCCACGGTTCACACCTACTTCCTTTGTTGGGGTAATTTCGATACCATAAACGAATGAGTAGTGTCGCACTCAACTATAAAACCGATTTCCATAGCTGACAGAGATGTTGAATTGTAGGAGAACAGAACTCATTAGGGTAAAAAACAATATGTTGGCTACTGGAAATTTCAAGGATTTTCATATCAAAGTCCTCCGCAGGTTCATACCCAATTACTATGTTATCAATGTTAAAAGTCTTGCTTATCTCCATCAAGTTGAAAAACAATTTTTTAAGATTTTCTTCTGCCGCCTTTGTACCAACAGTACAGAGCTGGTTTTCTGTAAAATTGATTGTAATATCAATATTGGACATAGTAGGACTAATCAACACCACAACATTTTCCAGTTGCATCCCAATATCCACTTTGGCAATAAAAATGTCACCGTTTCCTTTTTCGAGGGGAAAAATATCCCACTCGTTAATATCTGCATAACAGTAAATTTGTTCCCTGCCGGGGATATAAAAATGTGAAGATATAACATCTGAAGCATTGAATTTGAGATGCCTATTTATAATTTCTTTAAGAAATTGGGGTGGCACATTTTCAAAAATGATTTCGACATACTCCATATATCAGATATTTCCTTCCGACAAGTCTGCCTATAGTTTAGCACTATTCAGAAAAATTTCAACAACCATTAGTCGCTCGAAATCGAAGTGTCATTTTGGCGCTCTGATTTTCGGGCGACTTTCTATTTTTCCCAATGCTAACGAGGGGCGCGGCGCAAGGGTAACGGGCTTGCGCCCCTATGGAGAAGCGCGGCATCCGCACCGAGCGCGGCGATCTGAACCGGGAAAGCCGAGCAAATCCAAAAGAGCGTTTACAGCATCTTGCGGCAGGAACAGCGGGAGCAGCAGCCCCGCAGGGCGCAGGATATGGAGCGGTAACGGACAGGGCGGCGGGATAGTCACCGCCGCCCTGTCTTAGCTTTTTGAAATGCTCTTTTCATCCAACTGTTTTCCAAAAAAATCTCTGACTGAAAATTCTGGAACCAATTTTTTCTTCTTATCATAAGGGTCGGAGGCCCGAAAAGGACGAAAAATAAATCCTTTTCCTAATGTCTCTCGAATTTCGGGTTTTACACTTGCCTCAAAATATTCCACGACCGCTTCTCGGAGTTCCGGCTTTATTTCCTCAAATACAGTTTCTGTTAATTGAACCACTATTGCGCTACCGACTTCCTCTGTTTTCCAACAGGGCGCATTTAAGATCGTATCGCGTCCCAGCATTTTGATATAGGGTGGGCCAAAATAGGTGCGCCACTTTAATGCGGGACAACGAATATCCAGTCGATCTGGAATAAGTGCGCTTTTTGTATTTGTGCAGGGGATAGAACTGGTATAGTCATAAATTTCGGCATGGACAGGGGAAAACAGGCGAACCAAATCGTCACAAAAATGGACAAACTGAGCCATGTTTTGTGCGTCCTTTTTTAAGAACGGCTTGGAAATATTAACGGAAATCATATTAAACAGAACAGAATTTGCCCAGTTGCGCCATCCTATATAATATCCGATCTTTCCAGGAGGCCTTCCTTTCATCATGAGCTGTGCATTGCAGGGACGGCTCTCCAGTTCCTCCTGAGAAAGGTCTGCGCCCTCGAACCAAGACAGAATTATTTCATCCTCCTTTTTATCATTGAATATCTGCTTCATAGGCTCATAATTACCGTACTTAAGGGGCCGGTAATTGGGGCCATAGGCACCAATTAGTCGAAAAAAATCCTGTGCAGCCTTCCTGTTATGAAAGGGTTTTGTTGTTCGAAGGCAAAAATCAATTTCTTGCTTTGCCGGAGTAATCAACGCCATCAGAGTACCTCCACAATTTTTACATTCACATCCTTTTCTTTTGCATCTAAATAAGTCCCCACCTCGGAACATTTTTATCCCAAAGCATAGTCGGCGCTGCCTCGCCTGCGCTTTTGGCTCACTCGCCACGGGTGGGGAGCCTGCTTTTTGAAACAGCCCTTTTGATACCCCACACAATCACAGCGGCGGCCACGCACACGGCAAGCCGGAGCAGAACATCCAGCATCCAGTTTACTTTTCCATGCTGGTACATATCCAGCACATAGGCGGGATTAACGTCATAGTCCTCCGCCATGCGGTTCAGCATCCGGCGCTCCTCGGTGGTGGTATAACGGACATAGCCAGTCGGATAATTGCCCGCCTCCGTCCACGCCAGATAGTCGTCAAAATAGACGCAGAGCCAAGAACCGTCCGCAAGCTCCGCCAGATAATAGCGGTTATAGTAGCCGCCCGCAAAGCCCTGGATAAACCGCTGGAAAGGCGGGAGAGGGTAGTCGGCGTAAATGTATTCCGAAACGCTCACCGACCTTTTCACGCCGCTGTTATGGTGGGTATGTACGCCCTCTTGCGCCCCGTCCCGCAGGCGGGCCAGCGGGCAGGCCACCAGCTCGCCGCCGTCCACGGTGGCCGGGGTACTGCTCAAAAAGAAAGTTTCTATATCCTCCTGCCGCTGGAGCCGCTGAACATCCGCGCTGGGCCGCTGGCCTTGCCCCGTTCCCTCCCCGGCCCGCAGGTCGTACAGCCAACCAGTAGGCGCGGCCAACAGCACCAAGAGAACAAGGGCGGCGCATATTATATTCCGCAGGATAGCGGGTAGGGAAAACGAGGTCTTTTTCATTTTACCGCTCCCGCGTTATAATTTCTGAACGCCCAACTGCGCCAGCCAGCTTTGCAGTTTCTTTGCCGGAAAGCCCGTAAAGGAATAGGTTTCTCCCGTCCGGCTGTGGATTGTTACCTGGGTGAATATCGCCGCGCCGCTCACCGAAAAGCCCTTGATGTTTTCCAGCGGCAAATCCATATCCAACGCGCCGGGCGTCATACTGATTTTGAAACACGCCCGCTGGTCGGTGATATAGATGTTGCCCTGGAACGGTTTTTTCGTCAAGCCCTGTTTGAGATAGAGAGACATCATCCCGCTGCCGATCAGTGTCTCGCCGGGGTTCAGTTGAAATTTTGCCATAGCTGCGGCCTCCTTTAACTTGCGCCTGCTCTATTATATACATTTTCAAGGGGTAATTCAATACTTTGGCTGATGCTATCCGATTTTCTGGACGTACCTTAATCAAGGATGTGTTCTCGCTGTCAGGTGGCAAGGTTGATGATCTCCAGCCCTTTCTTTTCAGCATAGTCCACCGTATAGGCCGTCCCGCCGCTGTCCTTGGTCAGATAGCAGACACACACGCTGCTGTTGTCCACCAGGTGGCGGTTTCGTTTGAACATACATCCTCTTGCGTACTGCTGGGCGGTGTAGACCACTTTATCTGCCTGGGCCTTGATGCGCTTATACTCCGCTATGTCCTCCGGCCTCCAGCCCTTCGTCTGCGTCAGGCATGGCAGCACCAGGATCAGCTTGATACTTGGATAGTTCGGTTTCAGTTTCAGCACAGTTTGAGCGGCGAGGGTATCAAATCCACGGGCGCCTCCGGCTCCATAAAATATGATGCCCCTGTCGATCAGGCCGGTGATCGTGGCCTCCAGCTTTGCGGCGAGCTGCTTTCGCCCCCATACCGGCAATTCCCGGTGGCCGGTAAAACAACAGGTCTGTTCCCGCACCATGCTCACTCCCTATATCCTTACATGGCTATATTATATCATTGTATTGCTATAAATGGCAATCACTCTCTATAAATAAATCTGCTGAAAAGTGATACCCTTTTAGCGGGAGGGACGATGCTATGGAGACACAATACCGGGAGCAGTACATTTGCTTTGGTCTGAAGGTGCAATACTACCGAAAATTGCGGGGGCTGACACAGGAGGCATTTGCGGATAAGATCGGCAAATCCTGGTCGTTTGTTGCAAAAGTTGAAAGCCCCACACGGGCTTTTGGTGTGTCGATGGAAACGCTGTTCAAGATCGCGGAGGTGCTGGAAGTCCCTGTTTCAAAACTGTTTGAGGAATAAAAATCGCCCTGGGCTGACTATCCTCAGTCAGTCCAGGGCGAATTTATGCGTTTGAGGGGGCGGTTCAGCAGGCAGGAGTTCCCATAGATTGCCTAAAGGAGTGTATCGTAAAGGAACGGGGACACCCCGAAAACAGCAGGCAGTCAGGCCGCAGGCGGCACAGGGGCGCGGGAAAGGACGCGCCGAGGTAATTTTGACGGTAGTATATCACAGACAACCGAATATGGAAAGGGGGCTAATCCTATGCCGACAGTAACAGCAGACAGGACGATTGAACGCACCGACAAGCCGCTGCACATCACAAAGCGGATTGGCTCCACGACCTACAAGGTGAGCGTCCATTTCAGCAGGACGAGCAGGGAAACCATGAGCGATAAGCTGGTACGCCTGATTGAAAGGGACGCGGTGAAACAGTGAAAACGACACCGAGAACCGCCGCGCCAGACAGCCGGAAAGAGGGAACCATGAGCGACAACAAGCTGACTATCCTTTACGAGAGATTAAGCCATGAGGACGGGCGGGAAAATGAATCCCTGTCCATTGAGCATCAAAAGGAGTACCTGGAGGAATACGCGGCCCGGAACGGCTTTACCAATGTTGTCCATCGGACAGATGACGGGTGGAGCGGTACACGCTGGGACAGGCCCGGATTTTTGCAGATTATGGAGGACATCGAGCGCGGCAACGTGGGCCAAATCCTGATTAAAGACATGAGCAGATTGGGCCGCGACCACTTGCGCGTGGGGCTGTTTCTGGAGCAGTTA
>Ga0137306_101218_pt1 | contig 27579 bp, 29 predicted proteins | sample Inofroosms_March_FD_97187 | JGI IMG/M metagenome (GOLD analysis project Ga0137306, IMG submission 97187) | Mouse cecal microbial communities from Vienna, Austria - N-Acetylneuraminic and N-Acetylglucosamine D2O microcosms_March | ecosystem: Host-associated > Mammals > Digestive system > Large...
GTGCATCTTACATGATAGCACGCCGAATTCAAGATGTCAATCCATTTTTTGCTTATATTTCCACTGATTTACCGGAATTTTTTTCAGAAAGTTGATGAAGCGGGCATTTTATGTTAAGTTATATGCAGACACAGACAGACTTCAGAAGCACATTCAATATAATAATAGGAGGAAACCCATGCCTTTTCAAGAACTGTTATCCCGACCGCTGATCTATCTGGACGGCGGCACCGGCACCATGCTGCAGGCCAGAGGACTGCGCCCTGACGAGCGGACAGAGAGCTGGACCGTCAAGCGGCCGGAAGAGCTGATCCGAATTCATCAAAGCTACGTCGACGCCGGCGCCGACATCGTGAATGCCAATACCTTCGGCGTCAATAAGTTCCGCTACCATGACGATTCCGTTTATTCCCTGTCCCAACTGGTGGAAACCGCCATAGCAAACGCAAAACAGTCCGTCAGCCGGACTGCCGGAAAACCAAACGCGCTGGTTTCCCTGGATCTCGGACCCAGCGGCGAATTTATGGAACCATTCGGCGATCTCACTTATGAGGACGCGCTGGACAACTTCCGCCGGCTGGCTTCCGCCGGAGAAAAAGCGGGAGCCGACTGCATTTCCATCGAGACCATGTTCTCCTGCCAGGAAGCGCAGGCGGCGCTGGAAGCCTGCCGGGATGTCTGTGACCTGCCGGTACTCCTCTCCTTTTCTTTTCAGGAAAACGGCCGGCTGCTTACCGGCGAAACCGTAGCCGACGCGGCAAAAACCGCCGAGAGCGGCGGTGCGGCGGCTGTGGGCTTTAACTGCGGCTTCGGACCGGCCCAGATGAAGCCTCTGCTCAGAGAACTGCTGGATATCACCACGCTGCCTGTTATCGCAAAACCCAACGCCGGACTGCCGAAAACGGTGAACGGAACTACCTGCTATACGATGGAACCTGCGGAATTTGCCGCCGCCATGAAAGAAATCGTGGATATGGGTGTCCGTCTGATCGGCGGCTGCTGCGGAACCACCCCGGAATTTATCCGCAGCCTTCACGATCTGCCCTGAGTCCCGGAACAGGCAATCAACAGCAGAACCCTTTTCCTCTTCTCGCCGGAATATAATTTCCAAAATACGGAATACTCTGCATGAAACCCTGTTACCATGAATAAAATGATATCAGGGTTTTTTATGTGACATATTTTGTCGGATTTGTTATTCGGAACCGACTTACCGGCAGTTTGTAAAGGAGATGCTTATGATTTGTTTTGACCGCAGAAGATTTCGCTCACTATGTCTGATTTTGACCCTCGTCTTTACTCTGACCTCCTGTGTCTCTTCTCCCAGACAGGAAGAAACTGTCTCCGTTCCGCCTTCCTATGAACAATATTCCAAGCAGGAATTACAGACCCGTGAACAGTCCGTCCAGGAGGCTTTCGACGCGTTCACGGAAGAAATCTTCCGGGATTCCATTCAACAAAACACCATCAGCCTGCATTATTATCTGACGGATCCCAAAGCCTTTGGCATCGCGGACTATCCCATTACACTGGGGGCCTATTCCTCTCAGGCCATCCGGGATTCCCAGGAAAATAACAGGACTTTACTGACACGGCTTGAAACCGAATTTGATTATGATGTACTGACGGAAAGCCAGCGCCTTACCTGGGATATTCTGAAAGCCACCCTCGAAACCTCCCTGGCCTGCGAAGAATTCCCTTTGTACTATGAGTATCTGAGCCCTAATCTGGGCATCCAGGCAGAGCTGCCCATTCTTCTGGCAGAGTACCATTTTTACAATCGGCAGGATGTGGAAGACTATCTGTCTATTCTGTCCGTTATGCCTGACACTTTCGCCCAGCTAATCGCCTTTGAAAACGAGAAATCCCAGGCGGGGCTGTTTATGTGCGACGAGGGCGCCGACCAGGTTATCAGAGGGTGCCAGGATATTATCGCCGACCAGGAGCATCATTTTCTTATAGATGTGTTTGCTGACAAAATCAATCGGCTGGAAGAACTGACAGCGGAGGAAAAAACTGCATATATCGAGCGAAACCGGCAGTTAATGACAGAAGCCTTCTTTCCGGCTTACCAGTCTCTGATCGACGGTATGACCACTCTGAAAGGCACCGGCACCAACCCCGGCGGACTGGCCGGATTTTCCAACGGCAAAAAATATTATGAAGCGCTGGTGAAAGGCACCACCGGTTCCGGACGTTCCATTAAAGATATGAAGACCCTGCTGCTGAACCGGCTCAATGAGGATTTATCCGCTATCAACGAGATTTTAAAGGATAATGAAAGCCTGTATACCCAGGCCTCCGATTTTTCCTTTTCCCTGACCGATCCGGAGGAAATCCTGGCTGATTTAAAAGAAAAAATCAAGACAGACTTTCCGGTACTGGAAACGGAAACCACTTATACGATCAAAACCGTCCACTCCTCTCTGGAGGATGTGATGAGCCCGGCGCTGTATATGGTAGCGCCCATTGACAGGCTGTCCGAAAATACCATCTATATCAATGAAAAGCAGAGCAGTGACAGCCGGATGCTTTATGCCACCCTGGCTCATGAAGGCTATCCCGGCCATCTGTACCAGACCGTATTTTCCTGCTCCCAGGCCCCCTGCAACCTGCGCCGCATTCTCTCATTTCCGGGCTATTCCGAGGGGTGGGGCATCTATGCGGAATACTATGCCTACAGTCTGGATGCCGGTGCGGACAGCCGTCTGGCTCAGATCCGGGCACACAATTTTTCTGCCTCCATGGCGATTTACGCCCTGCTGGACATCTATATCAATTACGATAACTGGGATCTGGAAAAAACGGCGGCCTTTTTGAAAGAATGCTACGGCGTGGAAAATTCTGCCGCCTCCGAAGCCACTTACCACATGATCGTGGCGGAACCGGGCTACTATCTGAAATATTACGTGGGATACCTGGAGTTCTGTCAGTTACGCAGTACGGCCGAGCAGCGTCTGGGAGAGGCTTTTTCACCCACAGAGTTTCACCGGTTTATTCTGGAGACCGGCGACTGTCCCTTCTGGGTGCTGTCCCAGTATATGGAGAAATGGATGAACGAACAGGCTGCTCAGTAATACGCCGCCCGCCTGATGCCCAGGCGGGCGGCACGCCAGTTCCCTGCCGCACATCTCGTTCTTCCATCCCTCTCATAATCGTATTCAAAACCCGTTTTTTATCCCCGCTCCACGCCGGCGCAATCAGCAGCCGCTTGGGACCATCACCAGTCAGCCGGTGAATCACCACTTCAGGCGGCAGCGCCTCAATGCAGCGGTACAGCACATCGCAATACTGTTCCAGGCTCATCACCTGAAACCGTCCTGTCTCATATTCCGACGCCAGATCCGTTCCCCGCAGCACATGAAGGAGCTGCAGCTTGATTCCGTCCGTACCCGCTTCCGCCGCAAACCGCACTGTCTCCACCATATCCTCCGCCATTTCTCCGGGAAGCCCCAGGATCACATGGGTGATAATATGGCTGACGCCCGCCGTCCGCAGAGCCTTTACGGCCCGCACATAACAGTCCGTTTCATACCCTCTGCGGATGTACGCCGCCGTCCGGACATGAATGGTTTGCAGTCCCAGCTCCACCCAGACCGGTTTGATTTCCCCCAACCGTTTTAACAATGCCAGCACATCCGGCGGCAGACAGTCCGGCCTGGTGGCAACAGACAATGCGACCACATCCGGATGGGAGATCGCCTGAGAAAACAGCGGTTCCAGATAAGTTATGGGCGCGTAAGTATTTGTATATGACTGGAAATAAGCGATATATCTGCCTTCTTTCATTTTTTTCCCCACGCAGCTTTTTGCCTCCTCAATCTGCTGCCAAACCGGAGAAACACCGGCAGACTGTGCAAACTCTCCGGAGCCTCCGGCACTGCAGAATATACACCCTCTGGTCCCAAGAGTCCCGTCCCGGTTGGGACAGGTCATGCCTCCGTCCAGCGCCAGCTTATAAACTTTACAGCCGAAAGTCTCTCTCAGATACCGATTCAATGTATAATAACGGGAAACCGTATTTTCCATAGCACTCCGTTCCTCCTGGTCATAAAATCATATGCCTGATTGTAACACACCGGCAGCCTTTTTGTACATATCCCCCAAAAGCCTGACAAACCTTTGCAAAACGGCTGGTTGGGGCTTGTCAAACCAGGGACTTTATACTATAATAGCCAAAGATTCAAATATTGAGATCAATTATGTCCGCTTGGGTGACAACAGGGAATCTTTCGTCCCGTACAGAGGATGAAAGGTTCTTTTTTTAACTGCGGACTTCAGGAGGGCTTTTATGTTAGATATGAAATTTGTCAGGGAGAACCCTGAAATCGTCAGACAAAATATCCGCAATAAATTCCAGGACGCCAAGCTGCCGCTGGTAGACGAAGTGCTGGAGCTGGATATCCGAAACCGGACCATCAAACAGGAGGTGGAAGCGCTGCGGGCAGACCGGAATAAGCTGTCCAAGCAGATCGGCGCTCTGATGGGCCAGGGAAAAAAAGAAGAAGCCGAGGAAATTAAAAAGCAGGTAAGCGCCAATGCCGACCGGGTAACGGCTCTCTCCGAAGAAGAAAAAACCGTTGAGGAACGGATCAGAACCATTATGATGACGATTCCCAACATCATTGACCCCAGCGTTCCCATCGGAAAAGACGACAGTGAAAACGTGGAAGTGCAGAAATACGGTGAGCCTGCTGTTCCTGATTTTGAGATTCCCTATCACACGGAGATTATGGAGCGGTTTAACGGCATTGATCTGGACAGCGCCCGGAAGGTGGCGGGAAACGGATTCTATTACCTGATGGGGGATATCGCAAGACTTCATTCCGCGGTGATTTCCTATGCCCGCGACTTTATGATTAACCGGGGCTTTACCTACTGCGTGCCTCCCTTTATGATCCGCAGCGATGTCGTGACCGGCGTGATGAGCTTCGCCGAGATGGATGCCATGATGTACAAAATTGAGGGAGAAGATCTGTATCTGATCGGCACCAGCGAACACTCCATGATCGGCAAATTTATTGATACCGTAAACAAAGAAGAAGACCTTCCCTACACGATGACCAGCTATTCCCCCTGCTTCCGGAAGGAAAAGGGCGCCCACGGCATCGAGGAACGGGGCGTCTACCGGATCCATCAGTTTGAAAAACAGGAGATGATCGTGGTCTGCAAACCTGAGGACAGCAAGATGTGGTATGACAAGCTGTGGCAGAATACCGTAGACCTGTTCCGCTCTCTGGATATCCCTGTACGCACCCTGGAATGCTGCTCCGGTGATCTGGCGGACCTGAAAGTAAAATCCGTGGATGTGGAAGCCTGGTCTCCGAGACAGAAAAAATATTTTGAGGTGGGAAGCTGTTCCAATTTAGGCGACGCTCAGGCACGCCGTCTGAAAATCCGTGTAAACGGGCCAAACGGAAAATATTTCGCCCACACCTTAAACAACACCGTAGCCGCCCCGCCCCGTATGCTGATCGCGTTCCTGGAAAACAATCTGAATGCCGACGGGACCGTAAACATTCCCAAGGTGCTTCAGCCGTATATGGGCGGCATGACTGTCATAAAATAATAGCAGTACCATTGCCATCAGTGCCTGCCTGCAAGGAGTATTTATGCACAAATATCTGCGTTCTATTGGATTTAGCAAATACGTGAAGAAAAATGCCGTCGATCAGTTGCTGTCAACTGTGGAAGCCGCTCCTGCCGTAGCCGAAACCCTGCGCACGGAACAGGCAGAATTCATACACTACAGCAAACAGTTCAGTCCGCTGTTCGGACTGTGCGTCTGCGGCGAAAAGGACGAGAGCGGCACATTTTACCGGGATTTTTATTTTCCCTATCTGCTGGGAGAACAGTTAACCTCTACCGCGCCCTGTACGATTATGCGCCACAGCAACAGTGAATCCTACTCCGGCTTCTGCGAAGAAACCGGTCTGGGCATTTCTCTGATTTTTTACCTGCAGAATCCCATGGATTTTATGCGGCTGAAATATCGGGAGAACAGTCAGCCTGACGGCGTATCGCTGATTCTGACCGGACTGTCCACAGAAGGGAAAATTCTCTTTCCTGTGCAGAAAACGCCGGAACAGATCTACAGCACCAAGGCGGCCGCCCGCAAGCGGAACTCTCTGATCGAGGCCGCCCGCCACGGGGACGAGGATGCCATCGAAGACCTGACTATGGAGGATATTGATTTATATGCGGAAATCTCCAGAAGAATACTGTATGAGGATATTTATTCTATTGTCGATTCCACCATTATGCCCAGCGGCGTGGAATGCGACCATTATCTGGTGATGGGAGACATCCGGGAGATCGAACTGGTTCCCAACGAGTTGACCGGCGAGGAGGTTTATATCCTGACACTGGAAAGCTACGATCTGACCCTGCGGGTGGGGATTAATAAGCTGGATCTGTTAGGAGAACCTGCCGTCGGCAGACGGTTTAAAGGGGAAGTATGGCTCCAGGGACTGGTGGAGTTTCCGAGCCAGGGAGAGCAATTATAAATCACAAAAAGCGCCGGATATCAGACAGACCGGCGCTTTTTTGTATGAATCAAAAACGCCTGCTTTCGCTTTACATCCTGCGCGAAACGTTTTTGCAGCAGCACGGCGGCGTCCTCAGACAGATTTCCGAGACAGCTTTACCTTTGCGGTAAGGATCCTTCTCACGGATTCGTCGATCCGCTCCTCCGTGATTTCCCCATTCCGTACCGCATCATAAAGGCCGGCATATGCCCCCTGAAAATCCGCCGGCATCAACAAAAGATCCACGCCGGCAGCCACAGCTTTTACCGACACCGCTGACGAGTCATAATGGGCGGTGATTGCCCCCATATTCAGGGCGTCCGTTATAATCAGACCCTCATAGCCCATTTCTTCTCTCAGAATTCCGGTGATCATCCGCTCCGAAAGAGAGCAGGGCGTATTGTCTCCGATCACCGCCGGAACCGATATATGGGCCGCCATCACCATATCCACACCATTCTCCCCGGCGGCATAAAATGGTTTCAGCTCTGCCTCCGCCAACGCTTCATAGCTTTTATCCGTATAGGCATAACCCTCATGGGTATCCGCTTCCGTTGCCCCATGTCCCGGAAAATGTTTGAATGTACTCATCATGCCATGGGCATGCAGGCCGTCGGAATAAGCGGCGGCATATTTTGTAACAATTTCCGGATCACTGCCGAAAGAACGGTCTCCGATCACCGTATTGGCACTGTTTGTCAGCACATCCGTATTGGGTGCAAAATCCACATTGAATCCCAGCTCACTCAGATACGCACCGATCACAGCCCCACAGCGGTACGCTTCTTCCTCGCCGGTTACATTTGCCATGGGCGCCACTTTTTCCACCTGAAAAGCTTCATTTTGCGCAACCCGGACCACCCGGCCGCCTTCCTCGTCCACACACAGAAATAAATCCACGCCCTCGATCTCACCGGAAAAACGCTGCACGTTTGACAGCATGGTTTTTGTCTGGTCGGCAGAGACCAGATTACCGGAAAAATAGACCAGGCCGCCCACCGGATACTGTTCTAGCTTTGCTTTTGTCATATCTCCGGCCGCCGTAACCGGAGAAACGCCTGTTAGCTGTTCCGGCGTTATAATAAACATCTGATAAATTTTTTCTTCCAGCGTCATGTCCGCCAACAGTTCTTCTACTTTTTCAGAGACGGCGTCCGTTTCCGAAATGGCGGATTCCGTCTCAGGAACAACAGGTTCCGAACTATTTTCGTCAGGCGTTGGATGATCGGCGGTCATTTCAGCAGAAACCGGTTTTGCTGACATACTTTCCGGAAACATTTCCGATGAGGGATCGGCAGAGCTTCCGGCAATATTTTCAGCAGTATTTTCGACAGTGTTTTCCACAACGCCGGAATTTGCAATCTCATTTTCGGAATCGCCGGACCGGCTGCATCCGGCCGTGCCCAGCACTGCCAATATACCCAAAGCCGCCAGAACCTTCCTGCTTATCCTGCATCTGCAAATGAATTTCCATTTTTTTCTTATTTGATTCGTCGTCATATATACTCCGCTATTCCTTTATTAAATATTCCGGTTAAACAGCGGTCCGGACAGGCACGAGAAACCCCTTATGGATATACATAGATATCGGAGGGCCGCCGCATTCCGTATCATTATACCCGCTCAGGCACAGCCGGTCAATTTTATTTTTCCGGGAAAACAATTCTGAAAACGATTCTCTCCGCACATAAAAGCCGCCCGAAAACCTAAGCTTCGGACAGCTTTATTCTTTCGCCGGACATCGTGCGTCAGATCACGGATTTTTATCCCTGCCGCGCATATTCCGCATCACAATTCTTCCGGATGAATATTTTCCGGAATGCCGTAACCGCAGGCATCACAGACAACCTCTCCTGTGGTGCGCCCGTCTTTGATATAAACCTCAATACAGCCGCCGCATTCCGGGCAGTCGATCTCCTTAATTGTAATCATATTTCTTGCATTTTCACATCCTACGGAAACGCTCATAATTTTCCCTCCTGAAATACGGTTCCGCAATTCTCCTGCTGCTGCGGGCACAGGGAGCTGTTTTTTAGCCTGCCCATGCCTGCTTTTTCAGATCTCCCGGACTGAAAGCGGAACGATTCTTTTATAAAACTGCCTGTTGCTGTTATTCGATTATAAATTGAGTTTTTCCACAATCCCTTTCAGCGCCGCCCGCACCGGAGAATCCGCCGGAAGCTGCACGGTAGGCTTTCCGTCACAGTCGTACCGGTATACCAGATCATCATGGGGAACCACGCCCAGAAGGTTCAGGTTCTGTTTTTCAATCTCGTCCTTGGTTCCTTCGTCCAGCTCGCCGCCCGGCGCCCGGTTTATAATCAGCCCCGTCTGCTTCGGCTTAAAATCCAGCTCCTTCATCAGTTCTGCGATCCGCCCCGCTGCCTTTACGCCCCGCCTGGAACAGTCGCTGACCAGAATTGCCGTCTCCATCTTCGGCAGAATCCCCCGGCTGACATGCTCCATACCGGCCTCGTTATCCACCACAATGTAAGGGTAATGGCTCTGCATTTTCTGAATCTGAGTCTGCACCAGTCCGTTGACGAAGCAATAACAGCCCTGCCCCTGGGTCCGGCCCATTACCATCAGATCGAAATCTTCCTCCTCCGTGACTGCGTCCGACAGCTTCATTTCCAGATATGCCTGCTTGGTCATCCCCAGAGGAATCTGATACCGGCTGTCCACGCCGGCCCGCTCGATTTCCTCCCGCAGTTCCCCAAGCGTTATTTCCGTCTCCACACCCAGAACTTCATTCAGATTGGAGTTTGCATCCGCATCCACGGCCAGCACCGGCTTTCTGCCGGTTTCGCACAGATACTGGATTAACAATCCGCATAAAGTGGTCTTTCCCACACCGCCTTTTCCCGCTACCGCTATCACATGTCCCATCGCTTTCCTCCTAATTCAGTTCCGCAACTCCCCTTCCAGACCCCCTGACTCTGGAAAGATTTCCAGCCGTTTAGACGTCTGTAAATCTTTCCGGGGTCTGCTCGGTCCGTTGCTGTTTTTCAGTTCCGCAACTTCCCTTCCAGACCCCCTGACTCTGGAAAGATTTCCAGCCGTTTAGACGTCTGTAAATCTTTCCGGGGTCTGTTCGGTCCGCTGCTGTTTTTATGGTTTTTCAACTGCCCTTCGTATTTATGAACAACGTGTTAATAATTTTTGTGATTTTTATTATAATGATTGTTAAATAAAAATCAAGCAACAATATTTTCATTCTGTATTGTTCCTGAACACATTGGAAAAATTGTTGAATTTTCATCGGCAATCAGCCTGTAATATTGTGCCCAGCGGGCTTATTGTCATTCATGTTCTTTTCAACCGGCAGACTTTGTTTGAAAATCATTCTGTCCACACAGATAAAGGAGATACCATATGCCTGAAAAAAATGTGAAAACCGACCGGCGTACCAGATATACGCGGCAGACAATCAAAGAAACTTTATTAAAACTGCTTGAGAAAAGAGCTTATCCGAAAATCACGGTCACAGAAATCTGCCGGCTGGCCGAAATCAACCGGGGAACGTTTTATCTGCACGATTATGATATCAATGATGTTCCGGATGATATTTTAATGGAAATGATGAATGACACCACGGATGTGATCGACCATGTTCTCTGCCCCAAAGGGATGAAATCCGGCTGCACTGATCCTTTCTGCGATCAGATTCACAGCGGCGAACATTACCGGGCGCTGTTTCCGGATGATTCCATCTCGCCCCGGATTGTGGAAAAGGTGGCCGATATTTATAAAGAAAACTATGTGACCCGGCTGATGTCACATAGTCTTCTTACCTTCCAGGAAGCGGAAGCACTGTTTTATTTTCAGATCAACGGCTGCCTGACCATCAACAAACTGACGCTGCGCAGCCATTGTGACGACCGGAAAAAAATACAGAAGGTTACGGATGCCTTTATCAAGGCCGGGCTGGAAAACTTTCTGATTCATGACCAGAGGGATGAATGAAACCTGCGCTACATCACCAGTCCGCAGATATCCTCCACCTTTTCAGCCAGTGCCGCCGCCCCGGCGGCGTGCAGCTCTTCCTCGCTGCCGTAGCCGAACAGAACGCCAATGGCAGGCAGGCCCACTTTTTTTGCGCCCAGAATATCATACTCCCGGTCCCCTACCATGACGGTCCGGGACAAATCCGTAACATGACAGCTTTCCAGGGCATAGGCAATTACCGCGTCCTTGGAATTTCTCGTCTCGTTCATCGTGGCTCCGGCAATGTATTCAAAATACTGGGCCAGATCAAAATGCTCCAGAATCTGTCTGGCAAATTTCTCCGGCTTGGAGGTGGCCACCAGCAGCCGTTTTCCGGCATTTCGCAGCGTTTTCAGCATTTCTTCCACGCCGTCATAAACCTGATTTTCCCATATCCCTTTTTCCTGGAAATGTTCCCGGTAATAAGAGACTGCCTTTCTCGCCTGTTCCTCCGAAAACCCATAAAACATTTTAAAGGAATCCATCAGCGGCGGTCCGATAAACTTATATAAACGGCTTCTCTCCGGCGCCGGAATCCCGCATTTCTCCAGCGCATAGGCCACCGAATTGGTAATGCCCTCGCCGGGGTCCGTCAGCGTTCCGTCCAGATCAAATAAAATGATATCATACATTTTTCTGTCCCTTATGTGGATGCTTTTCAGCATAAGATACGGCCTCACCGTTAATTTCATCCAGCGCCATATCTCCAAAATATTCCCTGCGCCAGACCGTATAATCAAAATCTTCTCTTTTAATCATGGCAATAAACCGCTCCGCGTTTATAATACCAAGTTTTTCCACTAAACATGCAAAGCCCTGATCCATTATATCAATTGTGTTGTTTATCATTCCACAGCCTCCAATCTCCGAATAAATTCCCCTGGAGTAACTATCTCAATTTTCTCTGACTGATATTTTAAAAGTCTGTCATCTGTAGTGATAAAATAACTGCTTTCCCGCCAGAATCGCACAGGCTACATGAAGCGCGTCTATATTTTTGACACCTGTTTTCTGAATTTCCTCTGCAATTTCTAACGCCTGGCCACTTTTATCCTTATCCACATAATATGACTCGTTCATATTCATAAATGGCCCGCCTCTTATGGGAAAATCTGTTCTTTGCATTTTCATAATCGAGCATATACGATGTAACAAGCTCAATTTCTTTATTTTTTATCATATCCTGAATATGCAGTTTCGCTTCTGTCTCTAAGTGGATTCTCATTTGTGTCTGATCATCATACGGACGAGATTATAGCTACAATTATCAAGATATATTCTCATAAAATCTCTGTTTTTCTGTCCCTTACATCCTACATATGCTCCACAGTTTCCATGCCGATAATGCCGAACGCATTCTCCAGCACCTGCCGCACACTCAGGATCAGCCTGATCCTGGCATTCTTCAGTTGAACGTCCTCAGCGTTCATCACCTGACATTCACGGTAAAACGCGGAGAACTTCTTAGCCAGGTCAAAGATGTAGTGGGTGATCACATGAGGGCTGAATTCCCTTACCGCCTTCTGGACCACATCCGGGAAAGCGTACAACTGGGTGATCAGATCGGACTCCGCCTCACGATTCAGCAGAGAATAATCAACGGCGCCGGTCAGGTCGGCACTGTCCGCACCGCACTTTTTCAGGATAGAGTTAATCCGCACATAGGAATACAGAATATAGGGACCGGTATCCCCGTCGAAGCTTAACGCTTTGTCCCAGTCAAAGATAACGTTCCTCTCGTTGGATGTTTTTTCCATAGAGTATTTCACCGCGCCGTAGGCAATCCGCTTCGCCCGTTCGGGATCGGACTGGTCGCCCCGCTCCACAATGCCTTCATCCGCCTTATTTACGGCCTCCCGCATAAAGTCTTCCAAAAGCACCACGGTTCCCTGACGGGTAGACATTTTGCCGTCCACCAGCATCACGAAGGAATAATGCACCACTTCCGGCGGACGATGGCCCAGCTCCGTGACAATGGCTGCGATCTGCTTGAAGTACAGCTCCTGATCCTGTCCCAGAATAATGATATTTTTGTCTGTGTTATGGCTGCATTTCCAGATCGTATAGGCGATATCCCGCAGCGGGTACAGGGAAGTCTTGTCCGCGCGGGTGATAACCAGAGGAGATAAGCCATACTTCTCCAGATTTACCACATATCTTCCAAGATCGTCCTCGAACACCAGCCCTTTGTCCAAAAGCTGCCGGATAATATCTTCCAGAGAATTATCAAACAGGAACTGGGACTCGTAATCAAAGCAGTCATAGAAAATGCCCAGCTCATTGAATATCGCGGTCTGTCCTTTGATGCAGACATCTACGATCTGTCTGAAACGCTTTCTGACCGCTTCATCTCCGTTCTCCAGTTGATACAGCAGATCGAACACCTGCTTTTCCAGCTCCGGATCTTCCTTTACCCGGTTGTTGATATCCACATACAGATTCAGCAGATCGTCAAATTTAACTTCTTCCCGTTCTCCGGCTCCCAGCACAAGCATAGAAATCTGTTTGCCGATATCATTGACAAAATAATGAACTTTTACGTCATATCCTTCAAATTTCAAAAGTCGTCCCACGAAATCTCCCACGATAGCATTCCGGGCGCGTCCGATATGGGGCGACGCATTGGGATTGATGCTGGTATGCTCCAGAAGACAGGCTTTTCCCACCCCGATTCCGGAGGACCCGTACCGGTCCTTTTTTTCGCTGATTTCACCGATCACATAACCGTTAAAATGGGCCTGATCTACAAAAAAATTCAGGTAAGGGCCTACGTTCTCGCATTTGGAGAAACAGTCGGGCAGCTCGATCTTCTCCGCCAGCTCGGCGGCAATGGCCGCAGGCGCTTTCCGCAGTTTTTTCGCCAGAGGGAAGCAGGGAAAAGCAAAATCTCCGTGCTCTTTATTATCACTTTTTACAATTAAGGCTTTGATTTCTTCTTTATCGCAGGGAACATGCTGCGCCAATAATTCCCCTATATGATCAATATACATTTTCCACCTCGTATCAGTTCATTGTTTTACCCAAAAGACAACTTGCTATTTTGTAAAAAGACTCCCCACATCAAAGGATATGGGGAGTTTATTTACAGGAATTAATCCATTGTATAAGGCATCAGTGCAACGTGTCTTGCACGCTTGATCGCTACGGTCAGCGCTCTCTGGTGCTTCGCGCAGTTGCCTGTGATTCTTCTGGGAAGAATCTTGCCTCTCTCGGAGACATATCTTTTCAGCTTCGCTACATCCTTGTAATCGATCTCTCCGTTTTTCTCACCGCAGAATACGCAGACCTTTTTTCTTCTGCGTCCGCCTCTTCTCTTCATAGGTCCGTCTGCTCTGTCGCCTCTATTATATGCCATGGCTCTTTACCTCCTAATTTAGTTCCGCTACAGTCCTCCCAAGCCCCTTGATTCTGAAAGAATTTCTGGCCGCAAGCGTCCATAAATCCTTTCGGGGCTTGTACGGACTTCCGCTGTTTAATTTAGTACCGCTGCGGCCCTCCCAAGCCCCCCTGATTCTGAAAGAATTTCCGGCCGCTAAAGCGTCCGCAAATCCTTTCGGGGCTTGTACGGGCCTCCGCTGTTTTGAATATATTTTTTAGTTGAACGGCAGTCCTTCGTCGTCTACGCCGTCCGGGATGTTCATAAATCCGTCGCCGATTGCGCTGCCCGGATCGGGCTTCGGCATGCTGGGAAGGGGTTGTCCGAAATCGGCGTTTCCTCTGTCCATGGCCGGCGCGCCGAAGCCTGCGCCTGCGCTGGCCTGAGAGGCTGCTTTGCTCTCGGCAAATTCCTGATCCTCTACGATAACGTCTGTCGTATAGACCTTCTGCCCTTCTCTGTTTGTATAGCTTCCGGTCTGGATCCTTCCGCTGACAGCGATACGGGTTCCCTGTCTGAGATATTTCTCCGCAAATTCCGCCGCTTTGTCAAATGCCACACAACTGATGAAATCCGCGGTCTGCTCGCCCGGATTCCCGCTTCTGCGCATTCTTCTGTCAACCGCCAGCGTGTACCGGGCGATAGCCATCTGGCGTTCTCCCTGTGAGTAGCTGACATAAGGATCTCTCGTAAGTCTTCCCATCAAAACAACTTTATTCATCTATACACCTGCATCTTTCCGTTAATAGGGAATTATGCTTCCTGCTTTACGCACAGATATCTGATCACAGGCTCCATGATGCGGATATGGCTTTCCACTTCATTGGGGCATACGTTGTCAGACTCAAACTGAATAAAATAATAGAATGCTTCTCTCATTTTCTGGATCTCGTAGGCAAGTCTCTTCTTACCCCACTCGTCCACATTGGTCACGGTTCCGTTGTAACGGGTAATGTAACCCTGGATCTTCTCGATGGCTGCCGCGCGTTCTTCATCTTCCAGTTTTGCGCTTAAAACAACAGCTAATTCATACTTGTTCATGCTTCTTGTACCTCCTTATGGTCTCTGGCCCCCTGCCTCCCAGGGAGCAAGGAAAAAATAATATATCACAATTTGCCATTATAGCATAGTAAAAAAAGGAAATCAAGTGAATTTGTAATATTTCAGGGAATATTTTCGGCAGTTTCAAATCGAACTTCCGGTAAATTTTCACACTTTTCACACATATCAGTAAGAAAGCCGCCCGAAAAAACAAATATTCTTTCAGGCGGCCGCCGCGTACAGCTCTCTGTTCTTCTGTCATTGATTTTCAAACATCTTCCCGCCGGAAACATGTCAGCTCCTTCGGATAACTGTGAAGCACCTCCGCTCCTGTCTCCGTCATCAGTATCAGATCCTCTATCCGCACGCCAAACCGTCCCGGCAGATAGATACCCGGCTCCACGGAAAAAGCCATACCCGGTTCCAGAACAGCTTTCTCACCCTCCGCCGCATTTGGACATTCATGAACGTCTATCCCCACGCCATGGCCGGTCCGATGAATAAAATACGGTCCGTACCCCGCGTCACAGATCACTTTCCTGGCCGCGCGGTCAATTTCCTCCATCGGACGGCCCAATACGGCTGCCGCCTCACCGGCTTCGCTGGCCCGGCGGACAATATGATAAATTTTTTCAAATTCCGCATCCGGCCGGCCAAACCAGAACGTACGGGTCATATCCGTATAATAATGCTTCCAGGTTCCGCCGAAGTCCACCAGAAGACAACTGTTCTCCCGGATAACACCCTGTCTGGACGTGTAATGGGGATCGGCCGCATTGGCGCCGGCACAGACGCAGGCATCCGGCATATCCAGTCCCAGACAGGTCATTTCATAGCTCAGCCGGGCAAAAAATTCCGCTTCCGTCTTTCCGATCCACCGGCCGCCCTGCTCCATCACCCGGCGAAGGGCCTCGTCTCCCAGACGGCAGGCATTCCGCAGTCTGTCCCGTTCTTCCTCATCCTTATGGACGCGAAGCTGATCCAGGATCTCCGAAGCCGGTATAAATCCGGCGCCTGGCAGCAGCTTCTGCAATGGCAACAAAAACTGTGCCTGTGTGGATCGCTCCACAGCCACCCGGTTCCATTCGTACCCAAGCATTTCCAGCTTCCGGCGCAGAACCGGATAAGGATCTTCGCCATCCTGCCAGAACACCTGCTCCCCCTCAAACAGCTCCGCCGCTTCCAGCCGGTACAGGCTGTTGGCCAGCAGAAACGGCTTCTTCCCCGGCGCCAGCGCCAGGACAAAAAGGCGTTCATCCACAACCGGGCTGTCTCCCAACGCATATTTCATGCCCGCCGACGGCATCAGCAGCAGCAGATCCACCTGATGCCGCTCCATTACCTCCAGAATCCGCCCGATCCGTCCATTCTTTGTCTTTTCTGCCATACAGATGACCTCCCCGTTAAAGTTCCGCAGCCCCCCCTGCCAGCCCTTTATAGTTTACCTGACACTGCCCAAAACGTCCCGCTTCATTTCCGCCCTGCTTCCTACATCCGTTCCCTTAATATCCCTTCCGCATTTTCCAGCGGGTAATGACACGCCGCCAGGTGCCCTTCTCCCATACTGCGAAGCTCCGGTACTTCCGTCCGGCATTTTTCCGTACGGTACTTGCACCTGGGATGGAAGCGGCAGCCTTCCGGCAGTCTGGTCGGACTGGGCATATCGCCTTCCAGAATCGGGGCATCGTCCTTTCGCAGCTTCGGGTCCGGAATCGGCACCGCCGCCATCAGCCCCTCCGTATATGGATGCATCGGATGGCTAAACAATGTCACCTTGTCCGCCATTTCCACAATTTTCCCAAGATACATAACCGCCACATGGGTGCTGATATGCTGCACCGCCGGCAGCCCATGGGCAATAAAGATATAAGTCAGCCCAAATTCTTTCTGCAAATCCGCCAGCAGATTTAAAATCTGCGCCTGTATGGACACATCCAGAGCGGATACCGGCTCATCGCAGATAATCAGCTTCGGCCGCAGCGCAAGGGCTCTGGCAATGCCGATCCTCTGACGCTGCCCTCCGGAAAACTCATGGGGATAGCGCATGGCATATTCCTGCGGCAGACCTACCGCATCCATCAGCCGGTATACCTGTTCTGTCAGCGCTTCCCCGCCGCACACATGATGGCTTACCAGAGGCTCCCCGATGATATCTTTTACCCGCATACGGGGATCCAGAGAAGAAAAGGGATCCTGAAAAATCATCTGGATATTCTTTCGGAGGGCCCGCAGCTCTTTCTGATTGTCTCCGGTATGCCCTCCCCGGTTACGGCCAGACTGGGCTGCCGGCACAACTGGCGCAGCTCCTCAATGTATTCTTCCCGGTGCGCATCTATATAAGCCAATACTTTTTGTAATCGTTCCGTCATCATTAAACCTCTCAATTAAGTTCCGCTACAGTCCTCCCAACCTCTTTCACCCCTGCTGCCGGCGGGCCGCAAGATAGCTCCATACCCCTGCCGCTATGACCAGACATCCCCCTGCTGCGGCTGCGGCAGTTACCCGTTCTCCCAGGAACAGCCGGCCGAACAGCATGGAAAAAAGAATGCCGGAATATCCGTATATATTAATCTCACCCACCAAAGCCCGTTCAAAGGCCCACATCTGCGTCAACTGCCCCAGTCCGCCGAAAAGACCGATGCCGGCCAGGCACAGCCACTGTCCGCCGTCCGGCATCGTGAAATCCGCCAGCAGAAACGGCGCGGACATCAGCAGGCTTACCACTGAAAAATGAATGGCCACGGTCAGCGCATGTACTCTGTTTTTCAACATACCCAGACAGACAGATGCAAATGCACTGAACAGAGAAGACAGCGCCGCCATCACGAAAGTGAAGCTGTCTCCGCTTAAAGCGCTGCCGGGAGCCGCTGTCAGAATGCCTCCGCCTATGGCCAAAAGCACCGCCAGATACTGTTCCCGGCCCACCCGCTCTTTTAAAACCACCGCCGCCAGAATCACCACCAGGAATCCGGAAGTACGGCCTATAATCATCAGACTCCCCTGATCTCCGGTCTTTGCCGCAATAAACAGGAAGACCACGTTCAGACAGCCGCATACCGACCAGGCCCACAAAAGAGGCTGCTGCTTTAGGGTTCCCAGCACCGAAATGCCTTTTCTCCAGACCACGGCATACATTGCCAGACACATGACATTTCGGAAAAATACCTGTTCCATGGCCGGGATCTCCACGCACAGGCTGGAGCTTAACTGCATGGCCGAAAAACAGGCGGCGCTGGCCATCATCAGAACAATCGCTTTCTTCTTTGTCTTTTTATGCATCGCCGTCCTCACGTCGATCTGTGCATCAGTTCTTTTGTAGCAAGATACAGATCCCCGTATATTTTTTCCATTTCCCCATACGTTTCATGTGCCGCCGGGTCCGGAAGATATACACAGCCAGGTCTGATTTGCCGCTTCAACTCGCTAAAGTTTTTGAGTGCGCCTGTCCCGATTGCCGCCATCAGTGCATCTCCGTAGCTGGCGCCTACCGTTACCGCCGGCACATATACCGGCCGGCCGATAATATCCGCCACGATCTGCATCCACGGCCCGTTTTTCGTTCCGCCGCCCACGGCGGTAATATGAGACACAGGCAGTCCCACCGCTTCCATCAGCCGTACGTTCTGACTCAGGGAAAACCCTACCCCCTCCAATGCCGCCCGGTATATATGCCTCCGGTCATGCTCCATAGTCAGGCCGAACAGCACCCCCTTCGCTTTCGGATCGTTAATCGGCATCCGTTCTCCTGCCAGATAGGGCAGACAGATCAGTCCTTTGCTGCTGTCAGGCAAAGTCTCTGTCATTGCGCCGTAAGCGTCGGGCCCGCCCTGCTCCTGCGCTTTCAGCAGATCTTCGTAAAAACAGTCCCGTACCCACCGGGTCAGCGTGCCGGCCGCATTGGTGCCGCCTGATATGCTGTAAGTTCCCGGTACCGTAAAATTGCCCCCGTGTACTCTGGGGTCCGTCACCGGATGGTCCGCGCAGTAGTAGAAGAACAGCGACGACCCAAACTGAAACATCACCTCTCCCGGCTCCACAATTCCCACGCTGACGGCCTCTGACGTGGAATCTCCCGTTCCGACGATCACCGGCGTACCTTCCAGAAGGCCCGTCTCCCAGGCTGCCTGTGCCGTAACGGTCCCGGCCAGCTCCGTTACCTCCCGGCATTCGCACAACTGGTCGGGCCGGCAGAAAAGCCCGCATTCTTCCTCGTCCGCCAAACCGTCCTCCCGGTACAGCGGCCGAAACGCCGCCTTCGCCAGAAACTGGTCGATCACATAATTTCCTGTCAGTTTCGCCGTAATATAGGAGGAACCGGTAAGAAATTTAAAGGTTTTTTCATATATCTCCGGCTCCCTGCGGCGAACCCACAAAATTTTACAGGCCACATCATCGGAACAGAGAGGATGTCCGAACCGCTCCAATACACCCGCTTCGCCATAATGCTTTGTAAGCCATTCCATTTCCTCGGTGCATCTGGCGTCTATGCCATACAGAATCGCTTTCCGCAGCGGCCTGCACGCTTCATCCACCGGCAGACAGTCACAGCCCAGCACGCTGGCTCCCACACCGACGATCTGCTCCGGGCCGATTCCCTGCTTTTCCATCAGCCCCCGGGATACCTGACAGAAATCATGCCACCAGACAGCCTCGGCATCATGCTCAAAATAACCGGGTGCGGGATTCTCCATCACATGCTTTACCGCACAAGTACACGCCACCTGATAATTTTCGTCCACCAGAACGCCCTTTGTCTCAAAGCTTCCGATGTCTATCCCCAGAAAATACTGTGCCATCTTCTGTCTCCTGCTTCTTCTACAGCGTTTCCCTGAATGCTTTCACTACTTCCATAAACTTCACAACCCGTTCAGGATCCACGTTATTTTCAAATTTGCCGTCTTTTTTGAAAGTGGTTCCCACACATGCGCCGTCCGAGCTGCTGAGTTTCTCCGCAGCCGTCTGGGCATTGCAGCCGGTATTGCAGAATACGGGCGTGTCGCCTGCCACGGACCGTACCAGCGCAATGGCATCCGTGCTGGTTTCGCTTCCGGCCGACGCGCCGGATACACACAGGCCGTCCGGTGCGCAGTGGAACAGGATCGATTTGGTAATCACCCGAATATCGCGTTCTACCAGATAGGCGTCGGATTCCGGGTTTACCTTATATAACAGTTTCAGATGATCCAATCCCAGCGCCTTTTTTCTGCGAATCACAGCGGCAACATCCGTGTTCACTACGCCGTTTTCCCCCATATAGGCGCCGGTAAACGCACTGCGGATAAAAGAAGCCCCGGTGGAAGCCGCCAGCTCCAGGCTTGCCATCGGATTCAGCACCACGTTCACACCGAAGGGAATTCTGATGGATTCTTTTAATCTGCCTACCAGATAGCCCATGGCGCCGATGGTAACAGGATCCGCCTTGACCTGATAGGGCAGCGAAAACTCATTGGCGATCAAAATGCCGTCCACGCCGCCGTACTGCAGCCCGTTCAGGTCCTCCAGAGCCTGTCGGTATACATCTTCCATATCGCCGCCATACAGCGGATCACCGGGCAGCGCCCGCAGATGCAGCAGCGCAATAATCGGTTTCTCTACACCGAACATTTCTTTTGTCCAGGTCATGTTCATCTCCCCCGTTTTCATTGATAAAATTTTAATTGCCGTTTTTTTGGGCAGACTCTGACTGTTTTTGGCAGTTCTGCCGGATGTGTTTTTCTGTTATCTTATAATGTATTATAACATTATGTCATTATAATATATATTATCTTATAATATGTCAATAGTTTTTGAACATTTTCTACAAATTTCTAAATGATCTTGACAAATTTTTGTTTTTTCGTTATCTTATATTGTATTAATACGTCTTATTTGAATTGTCATTTTGGTAATTATATATAAGCAGCCTTTTTGGGAACGCTCATAATCAATTGCGGTCAGCGTACAGATATGCGGTGATAGGGACAAACATCCGGCAGGAAAAAATCCGCCGGACATTTGATCAATGAAAATGCATGATAACGCTAACGGCATTTTTTTGAGCTTATGACAGATAATTACCGCTTAAAATTAAGATATATTTTAAAATCGGGGAAGGAAATCAGAAGAAAAGATGAAACTGAACGAACAGGACATCCTGCCGCTTTACAAGCAGCTAATCGAAACCATCAGAAATGATATTTTATCCGGAAAGTATCCGGAAGGCAGCCGGCTGCCTTCCGAGGCGGAACTGAGCAAATATTATCAGGTAAGCCGCATCACGGTCCGGGCCGCTTTAAAGGAACTGACGGAAGCGGATCTGATCGTCAGAAAGCAGGGGAAAGGCACGTTCGTAGGAAAGAAAAAGCTGTCCCGCGACCTGTCCACCGCCAACAGCTTCACCCAGGCCTGCCTGGAGATGGACCGCATCCCCGGCGCCCGGCTGATTTCTTCCAGCCTGGAGCCGGCTACGGAAGCCGACTGCGAATTTTTTCATCTTCCCTCCGACGCTCAGGTTGTCTGCCTGCGCCGCCTCCGCTACGCCAACAGCGTCCCCATGTCCGTGGAGGAGGACCGGTTTCCGATCCGGTATTCGTTCCTGCTGAATGAGGATATGAATAATACTTCACTGCTGGACCTGCTGCGCGAAAAATACAACATTACTTTTTACGATATCCACAGAACCATCGAAGTCGTATACGCACCGGGCCATATCGCCAAACTGCTGAACTGCGGCATAAAAACGCCTATGATGTATATCGTCAGTACCGGACTGGAGGTGATGAGCAGCATGCCGGGACAGCGGTCGCTGCATTACATTATCGGCGAGAATTTTAAGCTTACGATTTAACCCTGCATCCGGGCACAGTCCCCGAAACCCCAGCCGCAGTATCCGCCGGAATATTCCGCAGGCAGACGACCGGATTTCCCATGGCATACGGAAAAGCAGAATTTCGAAAACAGCCATCCCATTACTTGTCAGAATAAAAAAGTAATGTTATAATAGGGAATTGATACATACATTACGACAGGAGGAAAAAGTCATGCCTTTCATTGCCAAGATATTGCTCGTCATTCTAATCGTCCTGGCCGTTATTTTTGTCATCCTGATGTTTGTAGGCAGAAAGCTGCAGAAACGCCAGGTAGAACAACAGGCCCTGATGGAGCAGATGGCCCAGACGGTTTCTATGCTGATCATAGACAAGAAAAAGATGAAGCTAAAAGATGCAGGTCTTCCGAAACAGGTGTATGAACAGACGCCCAAGTATCTGCGGGGAACGAAAGCCCCTGTGGTGAAAGCGAAGATCGGCCCCAAAATTATGACCCTTTTATGCGACCAGGCGGTTTTCGACATCCTTCCGATTAAGACCGAAGTAAAAGCCGTGGTCAGCGGACTGTACATCACCAGCGTCAAAAACATCCGCGGTTCCGTGGTACAGAAACCGAAAAAGAAAAAGTTCCTGGATCGTTTCAGAAAACAGAAAGTGTGAAAAAGGGGCCATAAGAAAAGTCCCATAAAGAAAAATCGCTGAGGTCGTGAGATTTCAGCGATTTTTTGGTATCGTTTATCCTTTTGTCCGATTGACCGCTTCCACACGAATCAGGTTATGGGCCACATACTCATAGTTTACTTCCATGGCATAGGTCGCCGAAAAAAAGATCCGTTCTTCCGTGATCTCGCACTCCAGCTCCTCCACCTTCGTTCCCACGGAAATCTGTCCGTAAGGAGTCGTATAGACAAACTGATTGCTTTTCCCCTGCTCCAGATTAATCTGTGCGTTAATCACCCCTTTTTTGGTAATCCGCACCCGCTTTCCCCCATCCATGATTTTGATCGTATTTCTGGTTGGCTCCTCAAAGCCTTCGATCATTTCCTTATAAAAAATATAGTGATTTCCGTTTTTCTGATGGTAAATTCCTGTCGTCACGACTTCCATCTCGTCGGCGTCTTCCTCGTCATACTGGCGGCCCAACACCCGTACTATAATTTCTTTTTCCATACCATCCTCTATCTGCTTCTTTTTATCGCTGAAAAGCCATCCGGATCAGTTTATTGACCAGTTGGAACCCGGACAGCCCTTTGTGTTCCCACAGCATGGGATACATGCTGATAGGCGTAAAACCCGGTATCGTGTTCGCCTCGTTAAACACCACGTCTCCCTCTTCCGTTACAAAAAAGTCAAGACGGGCCATCCCGAATCCGTCCAGCCTTCTGTAAATCCGCACTGCCGCCTCCCGTACCCGCTCTGCGGCATCTCCGGGAAGAACCGGGTCCAGAACCGTCCGGGACTCCTGGCTCTCATACTTTGCTTCATAATCGTAAAATTCCGCCCCGGCCAGTATTTCGCCGACGCCTGCCGCTTTCGCCTCCCCGGCGCCTAAAACGGCGCACTCTACCTCATGGCCGACAATCGTCTCCTCTACCAGGATTTTTCTGTCATGTTCCGCCGCCTGCAAAAGTCCCTCCACAAGCTGCTTTCGGTCAGAGGCTTTTGACACGCCCCGTGAGGAACCGGAACAGGCCGGCTTCACAAATACCGGATAAGCAAATCTGCTCTCGATCCGTCCGGCCACGGCTTCCATGGCATTCTGCCCCGATAATTCATTTTTATACACCAGCTCATAGTCCGCCTGCCGGATTCCCAGCGTACTGACCAGAATCTTTGTGTACAGTTTATCCATCGTCACCGCCGAAGCCAGCACGCCGCAGCCCACATAAGGAATTCCCGCCAGCTCCAGAAGACCCTGAATCGTTCCGTCCTCTCCTTTGGCGCCGTGAAGTACCGGAAATACCACGTCCACCGGAAAAACCTGCGCGCTGCCATTTTCCAGCAGAATTACGCCTTTATGCCCGGCATCCGGCGAGAGAACGGCTCTTGTCTTTCCTCCGGTCCATCTTCCCGACTCAATATCTTCCACGGAATCCGTTTTCAGCCATCTTCCGTCCCTGGTAATACCGATCAGCAATACGTCATACTGCTCCCGGTCTATGTTCTGTATAATGGTTACGGCGGAAATGCAGGAAATCTCATGCTCCGTAGACTGTCCGCCAAATAATACCGCTACTGTCTTTTTTTCCATATACTTCTCTTTTCCTCTCCAATCATTCCGGAATCATTCTTATTTTACCTTTATTCAGCTAAATGTTCAACCAGTTTCGCCCGGCGTCTCTACTATTTTTATTCATTGCCTTGCAATATTATTTCCCGTCATCTATAATAATGGAATGGCACATGAGCCGAAACCTGATTTTGAATAAAAAGTCTGCCTTGAGCAGGATTCTCCGCCTGCGGCGGGCCGCCCCGGCGGCATTTTGCCTTACCGCCGCAGTTCGCTGAAGCTACATCTGAGATTAGAAAGAGAAAACAATGTCTGACGAAACAATCCACCAAACAGATTATAACAATGCCGTTTACCAGAAATTCTCCAGACTTGTCATCAGCCCAGGGGCCATAGCCCACAATATCGGCGTCATCCGCTCCATTACCGGCCGGACAATTATCGCCGTCGTAAAAGAAAACGGTTACGGCATGGGACTTTTGAACGAATATCAGATCTTAAAAGATCTGGACATTCCCTTTTATGCAGTCACAAACACCCGTGAGGCGCTTTCTCTGCGCAGCTTCGGTTGTACCGAACCGGTCCTGCTGATGTCTCCCGTGGCAGAATACGAAGACTGTCTGGAGCTGGCAAGACAAAATATTATTTTTTCCCTGGAAGCTGAATGGCAGATTCCTCTCCTGGACAATGTATATAAGGAAACCGGCATTACGCCGAATGTTCACATAAAAATAGAAACCGGCATGGGACGGTATGGATTCCGCTGGAATCATCTGCCGGATTTGAAGTCACTGACTGCGCATCTGTCCGTGGAAGGCTGCTTCACCCATCTGGCCGGACGGCCGAAAAAATATCGGCAGCAGGCAGAACAGCAGCGCCAGCGGTTTTTAACCGCCGTGACCGCTCTGGAAGCCATGGGCGTCCCATCAGGAATCAAACATATGGCAAACTCCTCCGCCGTCATGACCGTGGGGGATTTCGGTATGGACGCCGTCAGAGTGGGGTCTGCTTTACTGGGAAAAACCACCGTTTACGGAAACCAGGCGCTGGGAAATGCGCCCCTGAAATGCGCCGTCCGGCTGGAAGCGCCAATCTATGAAATCCGGACGTTCCGCAAAGGAGATACCATCGGTTATCAGAGCCACCTGACGCTGAAAAGGGACAGCCGCCTGGCACTGGTGCGCATCGGCCACACTGACGGCATTTACCTGGGATATGGGGATGTTCCGGAATATTTCTTCCATGGCTTTCTTCACCTGCTGTCGCTGAAACTGCGGCCGGGCCGCTACCGGAAAACAGTGACTGTCAACGGAAAGCAGGCGCCCCTGGCCGGTCTGCTGGGCGTCGCCCATATGATGATCGACGTCACCGACATCCCCTGTGAAGCCGGCGACAGGGTGACGCTTAATGTAAATCCGCTGCTGATTCATCCGGCGGTGCCGAAGGTTCTTTTATCGGATGCCGGACAGATATCATAACCGATTGTCGAATGTTAATACACTGACGTCCGTGAAATCTTTACGCCGGCTTTACCGGCATTTTCCGCAAACCGGCCATGCACGATCTTCGGTGTGTTTTATTGGATATTTCGTATTTTAAATACCGCTTAAAGGAGTTCTCAATCACATGTACACATATGAATTTATCGGTTCCGATAACCATGAGGAGTTTGAAACGTTTGTACGGCAGCATCCCAAAGGACATCTGCAGCAGAGCTGGGAATGGAGCCGGCAGAAATCCTACTGGCTGTTTCAGGGGATCGTGGTGCGGGATGAAAGCAAAGAGATCAGAGGCGCCATGTCCGTTCTGATCCGCCGTATCCCCATGACACCCTGGACGCTGATGTACGCCGCCAGAGGGCCTGTCTGCGACATTCACGACAAAGATATGCTGGCCTGTCTGCTGGAAGGGGCCAAAGTACTGGCCAAACAGCACCGTTCCTACGTATTAAAGCTGGATCCCGACATTACCTTTGATGAAACTGAATTTATGAAACATATGAAAGACCTGGGCTTTGTGCTGGCCCCCAAAGCGCTGAATTTTGAAAACATTCAGCCCCAGTACGTCATGCGCCTTGATATCGAGGGCAAAACCGAAGATGAGGTCATGGCCATGTTTAAGCCCAAAACCCGCTACAATATCCGGGTGGCCATCAAAAAGAACGTGGAAGTAAAAGTCTGCGGCAAAGAAGCCGTGGACGATTTCTACCGCATTATGATCGAAACCGGCGCAAGAGATCAGTTTATGATCCGCCCCGCCCAGTATTTTTCCAATATGCTGGACAATCTGGGAGAAGACGTGCGGCTGTACATGGCTTACCACGAAGGGGAAGCCATCGCCGGAACCATCTGCGCCAAATTCGGGGACAAGGTATGGTACCTGTACGGCGCATCCTCCAATGCCCACAGAAATCTGATGCCCAACTACCTGCTGCAGTGGCAGATGATTCGCTGGGCCGTGGAAAGCGGCTGCAAATTGTACGATTTCAAGGGAATTTCCGGCGATCTTTCCGAGGACAATCATCTGTACGGGCTGTACCGGTTTAAGAGTGGGTTTAATGCCACATTTACGGAGTTTGTGGGAGAATACCGTTATATTTTCCATCCGCTGGCCTTTAAGTTTGTGGAGAAGATGCTGCCGGTGGCGAGGGATGTGGCAAGTAAGTTCAGAAAAAAATAGATTCGGAAGCCAGAAAAGTTTTGCCGGAAAATCATTTTATGACCCTTTCGTTTCACAGGCTCTCATATCGGCTATTTGACGATAGCGGAAACAAAAAGAGAGCCTGTGGGTCTTCTGCCAGATGCCGCGTCAGCAGCCGGCACAGACTGACACGGGAACTACTGCCGCCAGTGTTCCATCACCTGCTCCTTTGAAACCTTTGCGTATGTTTCCGTTTGAATAACCGCCTGATATGCGGAATCGAAATTCAGGGGCAGGCTTTTTAAAACGTCTACCAATGCTTTCAGGCCCTTAATCTCTCCTTTGATTTCCGCCTCATCCAGTTTATCCTTTATCTCATCTTTCATCAGTTCCATCAGCGCCTCACACATCTCTTCCTTCACCTCCTGAAATTTTTCCGCATTCGCTTTCACGATGATATCCATTACCGAACGGTACAACATCTCATTCTTATGCTTTTCATATTCGTTCAGCAGCCGCTCCGCCATCTGCGTCTCCCCGATCCTCCTGCCAAGGCCTGACAGCCACAGATTCTCATGTTCGGAAAGTCCGGATAAAATCAGCAGTTGCATGGGGATAATATCACCCTCTATCAGATAAATCCCCGATTCCGTCTGACAAATTTCGTACTGTCTGTTCTTCTGCCAATGCTTAATCAGTTTTCTCGGATACTGAAACCTCCTCTTTCCACAGGAGGTTCCCATTCCGGAAACTCCTGCCATAGCCGTAAATCTGTGATAAAGCATGAATTTCCCGAAATGTGGGAGGCTGATCGTCTGCCTCCGTTGTGAATTGTCATCAGATATCCCGCAGGTAATGCGGGATATGAAAATGAGTGAAAATGGTAGAAAATCTGCTTTTATGTAGTTAGTTTAGCATGAAGTTTGGAGTGTGGCAAGGGGAATTTTGACAATCCCCTACATTCATATCCCC
>Ga0137306_101220_pt1 | contig 27569 bp, 25 predicted proteins | sample Inofroosms_March_FD_97187 | JGI IMG/M metagenome (GOLD analysis project Ga0137306, IMG submission 97187) | Mouse cecal microbial communities from Vienna, Austria - N-Acetylneuraminic and N-Acetylglucosamine D2O microcosms_March | ecosystem: Host-associated > Mammals > Digestive system > Large...
TAAAGCCCATTATAATTACATGCTGACACATATATTGTGTCAGACGTAATGACAAACTGTGCATTTAAAAGTGGTGACACTCTGAAATTATTTAACTCATCCATCTATATATCCTTTTCCGGACAGTATATCCATGCTATTCATATCTCTTGATTAAGCGAAACAAAACATCCGCCTTTCGTTTCGCCAGTTCCAAATCCCTGTAATTTGTCTTGATCTGCATAATCTGTTTCTGTATCTTTTCCGCAGCCGGACATAATCCTTCCCCATACCGTACATTTTCATATACAGATGGCAGACGTTTTTCAAATGCCCTTTCAGAAATGACTGGTTCCAAATAGGGGACACTCCATGCGCCATAATAACCATCCCCACCCATTTCCACATATTCTCTCCGAAAATCCTGCCACGATATGCCCAGCTTTTCCTCTCCCAAATACCGGACTCCCAGGGAATAATATGAATTTACGCAATCCTCCGGTGTTTTCTGCGGCACCAGGAAACTGCACCCTTCCATTGCCTCAATAAAGATTTCTGCAGATTCCTGACGCATCCTTACAAGTTCATCCACCCTCTCCAGCTGTGCATATGCCACTGCTGCCGTAAACTCTGGCATACGGTAGTTCCATCCCAAAGTATCATGGCGCTTGTAAGCCGGATTCTGAAACATATCCTGATTAAGTCGTACACGCCCATCATCCGCCCGCAGGTTCTTAAAGCCATGTCCCCCAAGCTTCCTGCAGTGCTCGGCGTATTCCTCGTTATCCGTAAGTATCATGCCGCCTTCCCCACAGGAAATATGCTTCGTATTTTCAAAGCTAAAACTTGCAATATCACCGATCGTGCCAAGTATTTTCCCCTTATAAAAACTTAATACCGCCTGCGCATTGTCTTCAATAACAGGTATATTATGCCGTCTTGAAATCTCAAGAATCCTATCATAATCAGGTGCCAGCCCATAAAGGGCAACTGCTATAATTGCCTTTGTCCGTGGCGTAATCAGTGGTTCCAGTTTCTCAGCATCAAGATTAAATGTATCCTCATCAACGTCGCAGTAAACAGGTATTGCATTTGCATGGAAAACTGCTGTGGAATCCATGATGACTGTCAATGCAGGTGTAATAACTTCATCGCCCGCCCCCACACCCAACGCCTCTAATGCGGCATGAAGTGTCGACGTGCCCGAATTAAATGCAACACCATACCTGGTGCCAATTCGTTTGGAAAATGCCTGTTCGAGTCCAATTGTCCAGCTGCCTCCTGTTGCCGACCATGACGCACCTTCCAAAACTTTTTGCAGATACGCTAACTCGTTTCCCAAATACTTTGATGGGTTCTTCATCATCGTTTCCATCCTTCCGCACCACCTTATCTTTGTAGATTTTCCTTTAATACCAGCTTCGTCTTTTTCTTCTGGTTATCCAGAAACTCCTGCTGCCGGCCAATGTTTATCCTTGGGATTTCTGGATGCTCCCTGAAATAATACACAATATCCTTTAATGGCACATCATTATACACACAGTTAAAATGCTCGAATACTTTTGTAAAAAATTCAAAATCCTCTGGATAATCCAGCGTTAGACGGTATTCGTCACTAAAATAGATGTCATCGACACCTTCCAGACAGCCTGTACGGAACAACCCTGTATCCTTAAAATAAGTCCACATCATTTCTGTATCCGTAGAACCTTTAATCCCGCATACCTTTGCCAATGCCTCTGCCGTAAATGCATATGTAAACGCGCCACAAATCAGTCCTTTTGGTGCATCAATAAAATCATATTGTGCCCTTTGAATCTGCACTGCACCCATGTCCAGCAAATAAGGGTCACAAAACAAGTCATCCCCGTCAAATGTCACTATATAGTCAATACCATATTGTCTGGCAGCCCCATTCCACCGTTCAAGCTTGTCCTCAAGACTTCCCCGAAACACGTTTACTCCCAGTTCGGCAGCCAAATCTGCAACCTGATTGTCAATTTCCCTCTCCGTCGTGCACACAACAACTTCATCAAACTTTTTTGCCAGTTTTGCGCGTTGCACGACATGCTCTAGTACCGTTTTGTCAAGAATTGTCCTCATTGTCTTGTTGGGCAGTCTTGATGAATCCATCCTTATTGTGATAAATATCGCTGTTCTCATAATAAACATTCTCCTATGAGCCTCATGTCACACTGCTCGTTACACTTCATCCCTTTTTTCAATCCAATATGGGCTTTTCTGAACTGTCTATATTCCTCACCATCCCATATTTCTTTCAAAGGCTGGTTATGTACATCGCCAAGAACTATTTCGTTATTAAAATCCTCCATGCACATTGCGGCTTCTCCATTTGACTTAATCGTCATTGTCATCCAGGGATGTTTGCAGATTTCTGACCAGTGTATTGATTTTGTTCCATGAAAATCTTTTCGGTACCACTGGCAGTCCTCGCTTTTTAAATAAATATATACATCCATTCCCTCGAACACCTTCATCAGCTTCCCATAATCTTCCTGCTGATTTTTTCTATTCAGATCAAGCATTGTAATGACGACTGTTGTGTGCAGGTTATTCTTATGCTTATATGCCAGTACTTCCTGTAATTTTTGATAACTCTCCGAAAAGTTGCTTTGTTCCCCACGTATTGCTTTATGAACGGTGTCATCGACACTCTCAATAGAATATTTGATATAGTCAAGGCCTGCATCCAGCATCTTGTATGTCCGTTCCAGATTAATATTTGCCGGATTACAGCTGAAATACGAATAAAATCCCTTGTCGTGCAGAATTTGAACATATTCATGCATATTTTTGTCAAGGAGCGGATCCCCATATCCATGCAGCTGTATCACCTTGGAAATAATATACAGAAAGAAATGATTCTCACTTGGAGCATCATTTTCGCAAATACCATATTTTTCTTCACAATATTTTTTCCATCTCTGCCATGTATCAGCATCATGTGGTTTTGTCTGATTCACTACATTTATAAATGTATCCCTGTCTATATCCTCTATTTTTCGTGTCATCATAGTGGTTCTGGGACACATCCTGCAACGCATATTGCATCGGTTTGTCGTCTCAATATTATATATGATAGGATTTTTACTTCTGATTCTTTCAAGTTCATCAAATAACTGTTCCCTATCTGATATTTTTTTTGCTTCTATATTTTCAAGGACTTCATCAAAATTCATATAAAAATTGACATCTAACATTCTCGCCTCCACGTATTTTATAACTACTAAAAATTATAATTTTTTCCCAATATACCACAACGTATCTGCCATATTTTCTTTAACCAGTTCCTCCGCATATTCCTTATTTAATATTTGCCTATTAAATTCTTTCCATATCATATGCCCTCCTGGTTTTCCGTTTGAAAGCCAGAATAAGTGATTTGCCAATGAATATCTCTGAATCTGTGTATTTCTTTCCGTCGTAAAACCACTTTTTTGCATCAGCATCTCTAAGGTTTCAGAATTAAATAATAATACATGCTCACTCCAGTATGTGAAATCCTCAAATGGCTTACATTTGTATTTCGCTATAAGCGCATCATTTGCATTTGGTGTCTCACAGATTAGTATGCCGCCCTTATTTAATATTTGTTTCAATTTCTTTAAGCACACATCCGGATTATTTAAATGTTCAATCACCATAAACATACATACAATATCGTATTCACCATCCACTTCATCCAGATTGCCATATACCCGAATTCCTTCTTCTGTAATATTCTTCCTTGCCTCTTCCATTAATTCAATTCCAGCAACACAACTGGCGACAGCCCTTATCCTTCGCAGAAATCCTCCATTCCCGCATCCAAATTCCAATACCATTTTTCCTGTGCATATATCCTTTAAATCATTATATCTCCTGTCATCATCATGCCTTGTTTGTTCTGTCCACTGTTCCCATGACATATCTGATGTCATATTTGTACTTGCAACATACGTATTTTCAAGCATCCCGCCTGCTGCATATTTTTCCTCTGCATTGTATTCTTTAGAGTCCAGCTGGACCATGCCACATTTCCTGCATCTCATGACGTTAATTTCCTTAACATCACGAGTGCCCCTGTGAATACACTCAAAATGCTGATTTCCACACAATAGACATTCCATCATTTCCCCCTAAGCTTCTTCCTTACTTCCATTTCTTTTTCTGTAATGGTTTTCTCTCCTGTCCCAAGCATAACCAGTATATCCCTTATCCTTCCCTGCAGCATTGCCATCGCTGCAACAGAAAGGCTTGCCGCCTGGTCGGTTCCCCACATATTATGGTCTAATGTGACATGCCGTTCTATAACTTTTGCGCCAAGCGATACGGCTACAACAGTAGGTTCCAAATCTATTTCATGGCCGCTGTAGCCTACCAGACAGTTATACCTTTCACTCAGCGTCTGAATCATTCTTAAATTGATGTCTGCTGGCGGAGTAGGGTATTCTGAATTTGTATGAAGCAGTACATAATTGCCATCCGAATAAATTTCCAGAAAACCAACTAATTCATCAAGTTCCTCCAATGTGCTCATTCCAGTTGAAATCAACAAAGGTTTTCCACTCCTGCAAGCTAAGCGCATCATATCCTTATCCGAATTACTTGCCGAGGCTATTTTAATAAATGGCAGATCATAATTCAAAAGAAATTCCAGGCTGGGGATATCCCACGGCGAAGCCGTCCATGCAATCGGCTTATCTTGACAATATTTGTCTATATAGTCATACTCCTCTTTCCCAAATTCTATTTTTTTCTTATACTCAAGATATGTAATTCTCCCCCACGGTGTATCGCGCATGATATTTTTCTGCGCTTCAGGAACCGAAATATCCGGTTCCCTTTTCTGGAACTTTACGCAATCCCACAGACATGCATTAGCTGCATCTATCAGCCTTTTTGCAATCTGCAAATCACCATTGTGGTTAATTCCTATTTCTGCAATAATATATGGAAATGAATTTTCATTCACCACATAGTCACCTAATATTATCTCTTTTCTTCCCATCTCTTACGCCCTTATTATTTTTTCAATCGCTTCAAAATACCTGCCACCTCACGGATTACCCCTTGTCCGCCCATTGCCTTTGTCACATAATCCGCAATATTTTGTACTTCCTCATATGCATCACCTGGAACAATTTTTATTCCCGCAATTTTCAATGCACCCAAATCATTTAGGTCATTTCCTATATAGGCTACATCCTGCGGGGATATCTTTCGATCCGCACAATATTTTTTCAGGCACTCAGCCTTATCTGAAATACTTTGGATGCATTCCACTTTTAATTTTCCAGCCCTTTTTGCCACAACACCATTTGATTCTGTGGACATAATTACCAAATCAATACCTAATTCCCGAAGCATATGCACTGCCAGTCCATCAGCCCGGTTCACGCAAACCATTTCTCTTCCTGATTCATCAATCCAAACGCGATTATCCGTCATAACCCCATCAAAATCGCTTATAAGTACTTTTATATTATTCCAGTATTTTGTATCCGCCTGTCTCATACCTCTATCCCAAATCCATACATAACAAATACGCACCTTTTCAATAAATGTATTTCACGAATCAACACTCTCTATTTCTTCAAATACCTACACGCTGTATCATCACCGGCTTCCCGGTCTGCTGGTACAAATGTACAATCGAACTTCCATCTCCATAATATGCATCACTTATTCTAATTGCCCGGGCAAGGTCTGCCGTATCATCATAGATTCCCCATCTGTCTTTCTGGTACTCTTCAACAATTTTATTATATTTTTCCCAAAGCTGTGGACGCATACTTTCCACTGTGGCTTTAATAAGCGGATGTGGTCTCCATAAAAGTGCAACCTTATCACAATTGTCCTTCAATATACGAAAAACATTCTCCATTTTTTCTAATGCCTTTTCATTGTTCTGAAGAAGTCCCGCAATACTTGTATTATAGAAAATAATTTTTTTCCAGCTTCCATCTGGTTTTCTGATAATTTCCAGCCATTCATCTGGCAGCTCAATACCGGACATTTCCATATCTGCTAACTTGTCCAGCTTGGGAGAGCCAAGTCCCAGTATTTTATCCGCCCAACGGTTCCCATCTGACTTGTTATTATTATCTGCCATATCCATAAAAACTTTGATATATACTTGCCGCATATCTTCTGACTGGACAATCACTTTATTAGCATTGATAACGCCAGGAAGAGTACAGAAGTGTTTCATCCCTTCTATCATGGCGTTATTACATGATTTTATTTCATTTAGTACAAAATATGGTATATAAACCAGCATATCCGTAAATTTCTTCAAATTACAGGAATAAAAAAAAGGATGTACACTCGTAACAAGATTGCAATTATCATACGCATTATGTATATAAATAGCATCCGGTCGATGCACTTCAAAATCAAACGCATCATACCGCGTAACAGGCACATAATCCGGATACTGGTCAGCCTCGTAATGCATTTCGCGAAAGCTCCCATCCGGGTTCTTATCATAATATGGAATCGGAATTACATATGCATCGCAATTTTCATCCGCATCAGCTGCCATCCACACGCTTTCCAGGCTATCCCACATGCTTGCCTTGTAAGGAAGGAACACTGCCTCAGTCCTGACCCGGATGTCATTTTTGATACTGTTTGCCACCTTAATCAGTTTCTGCCGCAAGACCTTGTATACCTTGCTGGCATTTATTTGCTGATGCGCTGCCAAATCTTCGTGCGTCCGATAGACAAGCTCACAGTACTCCTCCAAAAGCAGCACGGTCGGATGCCCCTCGCCTTCTGTCTTTTCAGTCAGCGTGCCTATCGTAATCCCGCCATTCTGGCAGTCCTCCAATAACTCCATCGCCAGCGGAATGCTGCCCTGTTCTATGAACTTTTTTATCTGGTCATGTGCTTCTTCCATCTGTCTGACCAGCTCTTCCGCCTGCTGCTTCTGTGCTTTTCTCATAGTACGCTCCATTTCTGTGCCGCACGGCATAAGACAATCCCATACTTTGCATCAGACCCTGACAGAAAGCTCCGATGTAAAGTATGAAATTGCCATGGCATATCCAAAAATAGCCTTTAAAATCATATGTATTATCGGGACATCTCTGTCTGTGGATTCCGCACATTGCACAAATCCACTTCGCTCCGCATAAGCCGCGGTCCTGGCATACCCGAAAGCTGCTGATGCGCAGCTTAGCCAATGCCGACTTTTTGCTTCATCCGGCCTGCCGGATTTTCTATGTCAATGTATGTGCCCTGCGATCCGTTTCACGGTAAAATCGTCATACGACCATTTATTCACAGTTCATACACATTAATAGCCATGCTCCTCAGTCTGCGAATTTGTGCCCTAACACAAATTTGCCGTGTGAAAAATTTATTTTTCACACTAACCATTACTGATCGTCAGATATTTCTGCTGAATGTTTTTCGCAGTATTCACGGCGATTGTGCCCATAAACCCGCAGCTTTCGCACATAAATGTCTTTCCCTGCCTTTTTCCTTCAGCGCCGCACGCAGAACAGGTCTTTCCTGTATGCTTGGAACTAATCTCCACAAGCTCTATCGAGTGAACCTTACACTTGTAGGCAAGCCTTTCCCTGATATAGCCGTTAAACGTCCGCGCCAGTTTCCGGTTTGCCGATTTGGCATAAATCTTTGTCTTATTTTTCGTGACTGCTTTTGTTATCACAATTCTGGCAGGCTTTTCATCGCGAATCATTCTGTTGATTTCCGAATTAATGAAAGCTGTTGTCCGCGCACGTTCTTTCTCTTTCTGCCTGTCATATTTGTACTTGCCAAGATTATTTGCTTCTATATTCCCAGCCTTTTTTGCCTCTCCCGCTTCGGTACTCCGCACATAGGCTGTATACATTTTACGGCGTTCCCTGTTTTTCTTTGCAAGGCGCTCCGTCTCGGGATTTGTCAGTTCTTCAAGCGCCTCTCCATAAATGTGCCCATTGGACAATGTGAGCATGTCCTGGCTGCCTATATATGCATAGACAGTATCGACATAATCCGGATGCCTTTTCATTTTTGCCTCAACCGGTACTGCAAGTACAACATCATTCTGCCTGATTTGTATCTTTATCTGCCTGTCGGACATACGGCTGTCCTTCAGCGGTATGGAAACCCGCTTCCGGGGCGTCCTGCATACAATGCGCATCGCACCGTCCTTGTAAGAATATCCATTTGGCGATATGCGAAACGAATCTTTGCAATCCGTCTGCGGCTGTGTCAGATACCTCCGGGTCAGCCTGCACAAAAGATTGTTCAGACGCTCTACATCAATATCCAGTCCTGCTGCATTTCGTGGCATTTCATACGCCTCACGGTTCAAAATGGCTGTATAGACACCGTTCATCTTAAGAACTGTCCTAAGATAAAGCCTGTCCTTATCCGTCAGGTTCTCATTCGCAGTAATACGCTCACCAATTTTGTTTTTGACAATGCCCCAGCTGCTCTTGATGTCCGTGACGGCATCGGCTATTGCAAGCTCATAATATACCGCCGGAAGATTTAGCTGCTCCCGCAGTCCACAGCGGCGCATCTCATTCAAAATGCCATACGCAGGCGTCAGGCTGTTCAGATATCTGACCCCCGAATATTTCCCATAAACATAATTCTTGACCTTGCAGCAATCGTCAGCAATGCCTCTTAGAAACGCCATTGTCTCATCCGGCAGTGGTTCACTGTACTGCCAGACTGTTTTTGTTATGGTGCTGCCTGTGGACATTTTTTCACCCTTCTGTGGAAAATTTCGCAGAAGTGTCCATTCTGCGAAAAGACAATCTTACAGTAAATAGTCTACAACAATCACCTTCATAATGCAATATTTTTTTCATTTTTCTGTTTTCCAATTATTTGAACCAGTTATTGTATGCCCCGTTCTGATAATTCCAGTCGTTTGCGTTTTCTCTGCGCCGTCAATGGGCACAATTCTGTAATAGTGAATCACATTTCTATCATTTTTACTATATATTACAATGAATATATCAGGTAATTTCGTGATTTGCGGTCAGGTTTGTGGTCAAAATCATCAGAGCTTGATAATAATGAATTTACGTAGGAGGAGAGCATGGGCAGACACGGAGAAAACATAAGACGTCGGCAGAATGACGGCAGATGGGAAGGTCGTTACAAGGTATATCACGAAGAAAAAGGTAAATATATATACCGCTCTGTATATGGTCATACATATGACGAAGTCAAGACAAAGCTTTTATCAGAAAAACAGAGCATTCATACGATTCAATCAGGCAGCCGAAAGGACATTATTAACAAGAATTCTTTATTTTCACAGACAGCTTCTGAATGGCTTGGGGATATCAGGGAAAAATGCAAGTATTCAACCTATGTGAAATATCATACCATTTACGAAACGCACCTTGCCAATATCCTGGGCGATTGTACATTGACAGAAATTACGGACTTAAAGCTTCGGACAGAAATTCCTGACCACTTATCCGAGACACTTTTAAGAAGCATTTATTTTATTACAAACCAAATATTACGGTATGCCAACAGCAATTATTACGTGAACATACTTCTGCTGACAAGAATCAATGCAAAAACAGACAGGAAATCTGTTGAAACACTTTCCCTCGCAGAGCAGGAAAAACTTTTTGACTGCCTTTTTACAAATATGGACAGATACAAGGCGGCAGTCTCATTTTCACTGTATCTTGGATTACGCCTTGGGGAAATATGTGCCTTAAAGTGGTCCGATATCGATTTTGGAAATAACACCGTGGCAGTAAATCACACCGTTCAAAGAATCGCTGCCTCAAACGAACATAAGAAAACCAACCTTTTGGAAACCTGTCCCAAAAGTGATTCTTCCAAGCGGATTATTCCGATATCCTGCGATATCCTGCACATGCTTGACAAGATTCAAAATAATCAGACCTATATTTTCGGTGGGAATAAAGCACTAGAGCCAAGGACAATGCAGTATCAGTTCAAGAGGATATTAAAAGAAGCACAAATTGCTGACCGGAATTTTCATATCCTGCGCCATACGTTTGCCACAAACTGTATTGAAAACGGCATTGATGTAAAAAGCCTGAGTGAGATTTTGGGTCATTCTGATGTCAGAATTACGCTAAACCGCTATGTACATCCGACAATGGATGCCAAAAGGCTGCAGTTGGAGCACTTGCGTTGCTTTTATGGTCAGATTCATGGTCAGGCTTTTTGATAAAGGCAGCAGTTTCCAACAGTACAGGAGAATTTCGCAGAATGGACACTTCTGCGAAATTTCCGACTCCAAAAATAAAACAAAAAGGACAATGACCTCCACATAATCATTGTCCTTTCATATTGCAGCCAGTCACACCAGCCCCATAAGCTTCCCAATCCAGTAAACAACCCCAAGGCACCAGCTCGTAAAAATACCATACAGGATGACCGGTCCGGCAATCGTAAAAATTTTACATCCGATACCAAATACCTGCCCTTCCGTCTTGTACTCAATCGCCGAGGCAACAACCGAGTTGGCAAATCCGGTAATCGGTACCAGCGCGCCGGCGCCGCCCCATTTCACCAGCTTCCCATACAAATTAAATCCAGTAAACAGGGCGCTTAACAAAATCAGTATCACGGAACACCATCCTGCCGCGGTCTCCTTCTCTATGCCAAAACGATTCATCGCCGTATTGACAATGAACTGTCCAAGGCAGCATATAATCCCGCCCATGACAAATGCCTTCCCCATCTGCAGCGGCAGATTGGTCTTGGGTGAGTTTTGCCTCACGTACTCCTGATAATCTTCCTTTTTCTGTTCTGACGCCATTGTTCCATCCTCCTTATATGCCCTCAAAAAATCCATTGATAAAGTAAACTAACGAGCCTGCTATCTTGCCAAGCGCCACCGCCAGCACTGCAATGCTCACGCCCATCTTCAGTCTGATACGCCTTGCAAAAATCGGAATTCCGTCAAGCACCTCCGCAAGCGCGATGGACAGACAGCCCACAAAAATTCCTGCAAAAAAGCCTATCAGCACCAGAAGAAGAATCAGCGCGGATCTCAAAAATGACACCTGTTCCACAAATTCCCCTATGGAACCTTCTATCGGGAATACGCTGAGTATATCCGCCAGCAGCGCACCGAATATCAGGCATTCCTCATAAAACAGCTCACATCTTGCCGTGTCCGTCCTGCCTGCAAAACGCGGCACCAGTCCCACGACAAACAGTACCGTAAATACACCTGCCGAAACCATAATTCCCGAGCTGATGCCCATTATCCACAATAATATTGTCTGCCACACCATCTATTCCACATCCTCTTCCAGCTTCTGCCTGCCTGCCATCTCCACAAGTGCCTGGTTAACATCGCGCTCGTAGTTTCTCATCTCCACTTCCAGCGGCGTCGGATCCGAAGTAAGCCGCTTTCCTCCGATGTGGTTGTAAAATACAATGATTCCCGCCGCAAGCCCAATGGAATAAGAAATTTCTATCGAAGTGAAACCGTCCGACTTCACACCCACCACCAGCTCATAGATTCTGCTCAGCACATCCCCAAGCCCTACATCATTATGGAATGCCATAATCGTAAACGCCGAACCAAAAAAACAGATAAGTGCGACAAAAGCGATTTTGATATACGCCCACGCCCCATTCTTCTGGTCTGGTTTGTCATGCTGTAAGGACGCTTTCTCTATAATAATGTCCGTCTCCCCGACGCTCTCCACCGTGATTCCGGGACAAAGCTTTGTAAGCTGCTCGATTATTTTTAAAATGCTTATCACAACCCTGGGCTGACCGTCCTGCCGGAAACGGTGTATTTTCATCGCCCCCGCCTTTGCCCTGACTGTCTCGTCCTCGCAGTAAATGCCTGCCACATCTGCCAGTTCCACGTCTGCCTTGTCAAGCGCGACATTCTGTTTCGCCATAAGATACAATACTACATTTGCCACAAAAATAACCATGCCTTTCCGAAGCCAGACCGCTTCTATCATACATGGTTATTCTTTACAACTCTTTATTTTGTTATACCCGCAACATTGAATTTTTCCGTCTGAAACGATATAATGTTACTATTCACAAAATTTTTGAAAAAATGCTTGAGGAGACTGCATCCAATGTTTCAGGAGAAAACACCACTTTTAGACGCAATCAACACATTCATCGCGACAGACCCCGCATATTTCAGAATCCCCGGGCACCGGCTTGACAGGGGAATCAGTTCCCGGTGGACAAAAAGAGCAGGCACTGCCATCTTTTCCTATGACGTGACAGAGACGCCGCTCACCGATGACCTCCATGCCCCCAATGGGGCAATCGCCGAGGCACAGGAGCTGCTCAGCCACCTCTATGGCGCAGACAGAAGTTTTTTTCTCGTAAACGGAAGCACCTGCGGAAACGAGGCAATGATACTCGGCGCCGCACTCGAGGGTGAGAAAATCATGGTTGCAAGAAACGCACACAAATCGGCAATGATGGGGCTGATACTGTCCGGCGCATCCCCTGTGTACGTGATGCCCGAACTGCTTCCCGGATGGTCGATACAAGGTGGAATTACCGTCCGCGCAGTGCAGGAATGCTTCGAAAAAAATCCCGACTGCAAGGCACTGTTTCTTGTCAGTCCCAGCTACTATGGCATCTGTTCCGATTTAAAGGCGATTGCCGATGTATGCCACCAATATGGTGCACTTCTGCTGGTCGACGAGGCGCATGGCGGACATCTGTATTTTCACAGCCAGCTCCCGCAGGGCGCACTTGCATGCGGCGCAGACGTCTGCGTGCAGAGCATGCACAAGGTTGCCGGCGCACTGACGCAGAGTTCTGTCCTCCACATAAAAAGCCATGGCATCCGCGAAGACGCCCTCGAAAAAATTGCAGAGAATCTGCATCTGGTACAGAGTACCAGTCCAAGCTATCTGCTGATGACGTCGCTCGACTGTGCGCGGTATGAACTGGCACAAAACGGAGAAAAAATGATGGAAAAAGCACTCACCCTCGCTGAAACCACAAGACAAAAAATACAGGGCATCCACGGCTTTCGCTGCATGGACAGTGCGGACACCAAAATGACATCCGTGTCAGAATTATGTTCCTACGACAGGACAAGGCTTGTCATATCTGCCAGCGAGCTTGGGTTGTCCGGATTTGCCCTGGACTCCATTCTATTTGAAAATTATGGTGTCAATATGGAATTGTCCGATTACGAAAATGTGCTTGCAATCGTGACATATGCAAACGAGGAGAAAGACATGGACAGACTGATAAACGCCTGCGAAGATATCAGCAGAACCCTCCTTGCTGAAGCAGAACCGAGCAGAGAAGCTTTATGCCTTAGCGGCATATTTCCTCCGCATGAGGCTGCGAATAAAATAAGTGAGGACACAAAAGGAAATATCCCAGCCTTCCCCAAATTCCCCCCGCAGATAATGCCCCCCCGCAGGGCTTATTTTGCGGAAAAAAGAGAGGTACCATGGCAGGATGCCGCCGGAAAAATTTCAGGACAGATGATTGCCCCCTATCCCCCCGGAATCCCCGTGATTTATCCCGGCGAGCAGATAAGTCCCGAAGTATGGACATACATAGAACGCTTTCGGAAAGATGGCAGGCATATGCATGGAACAGACCCCAGCGGAAGGCTTGACACCATAAAAATAATCATATAACCGATAACAGGAGGTCAAAATCATGTCATATTTATACGAAACGCACCTGCACACCACTGCTGCCAGCGCATGTGCCAGAAGTGCAGGCTCTGAATACATATCCTTTTATAAAGAACTCGGATTTGACGGCATTATCGTGACAGACCACTTTTTTAACGGCAACTGCTGCGTCCCCAAAAACCTTCCGTGGGAAGAGCGTGTTGACATCTTCTGCAGCGGCTATGAGGACGCCAAGGCTGAAGGCGACCGCCAGGGATTAAAAGTCTTTTTTGCGTGGGAGTGCCGTTTCCATGGCGATGAATTTCTGGTCTACGGACTGGACAAGAAATGGCTCAAGGCGCATCCCGACATGCTGGAATGGGATCACGTCACGCACTACAACCAGATTACGTCAGACGGGGGGCTTGTCGTCCAGGCACACCCCTTCCGCGAAAGGGGATACCTCTCGGAAATTTATGTGCATCCCCACCAGTGCGACGCGTTCGAGGTGGCAAATTCCGGCAATCCCCATGAACAGAACCGCATGGCATACCGCTATGCAAAGGAACATGGCATCACCATGACGGCAGGCTCCGACATCCACCATGTCGGCAGGACGGATAACGGCTATATCTACGGCATGGAATTTGACAAGCCACTGCATTCCATCACCGATTATGTGACACGCATCAAAAGCAACAGCGGCTTTTCCCTCCACGTGCCGCCCGAACACATTGCATGGAAAGAAAATACCGCCAGCCATCTGCCTGTATTTATTTTTGACAGGGAAAACCACCCGACTGCCACTGAAAGCATTGACGAAATCTTCGCAGCCTATTAGAAGCATCCAAAAACCTCTAACCGCTTTTCCGGTTGAAAACCCCCCAGGTGCTTCTCGAAAACAGGATTAAAATGGGAAAAATCTCAAGCCGCCCGGCGAGCATGTCCACAATCAGGACCAGTTTGGAGAGCCAGCTGAAATCCCCATAATTGCATGTGGGACCGACTGCCTCCAGCCCCGGTCCGATATTGTTAAAGCAGGACAATACCGCCGTGAAGTTCGTGGTAATCGAAAACTGGTCAACAGATACCAGTATAAAGCTGAAAAACACTATCAGGACATATGCCGCCAGATACGCATTCGCGTTTTCCAGAACCTTCTCATCAATCATGTGATTGTTAATCCTGACTACCTGCACTTTCTGCGGCGAAATGGCGCGTCGCAGATTTCTGCGCAGTCCCCTGACCACAATCAGAATCCTGGCACATTTAAACCCGCCCCCGGTACTTCCCGCACACGCCCCGATTACCATCAGCCCCAGAATAACCGCCTTGGAAAAATCCGGCCACAGGTCAAAATCCGTCGTCGCAAACCCAGTTGTCGTCACAATGCTTGCCACCTGAAATGCGGCATGGCGCACAGTCTCCCCGAGCGTGCCGTAAAAGCCCCTCACATCCAGGGTAATCAGCACGATACTTCCAATTACCACCCCCAGATAAAGACGCAGCTCCTCGTCCTTCAGCACGCTGTAAAACTGGCGCAGGAGCAGCAGATAATAGCAACTGAAATTCACGCCAAACAGCAACATGAAAACAGTACACACATTCTGTATATAGGGACTGTACCCTGCAATGCTGTCATTTTTGATGCCAAACCCGCCTGTCCCGGCAGTGCCAAATGCCGTGCACACCGCATCAAACAAAGGCATGCCGCCGAAAAGCAAAAAGGCAATATTGACGATTGTGAGTGCAATATATATCAGGTATAAGATTTCCGCCGTCTTCTTCATCTTGGGCACAAGCTTCCCCACCTGTGGTCCCGGGCTCTCTGCCCTTAAAAGGTGCACCGTGAACCCCTTGCTCCGCTCCCCGAATGCGCCTACCGCCAGTACAAATACAAGTACCCCCATGCCTCCCAGCCAGTGCGTAAAGCTTCTCCAGTAAAGGATGCTCATGGAAAGCTCCTCGACCTCTGACAAAATGGAGGCGCCTGTCGTTGTAAAACCCGATACCGTCTCAAACAGGGCATCCAGATAGGACGGAATCTCCCTTGATATGTAAAACGGCAGGCATCCAAGCAGACTCATGACAATCCAGCTCACACCCACGCACACAAGCCCTTCCCGTGCCTTGAAGCTTCTTTTGCTGCCCCTGCACAGCACAAGCAGCAAAAGCGCCACAGCCAGAATCACACAAAGGCTTGCGGCAAATCCAATGCATACTATATCCTCATCATGAAACAGACTGATAATCAGCGGCACCACCATGAAAACTGCCTCAACCAGCAGAATGTGCCCTATGAATCTGCCCATCATTTTATAATTCATAATCTTTCCCCTGTTATCTCACTTCATTATTCAAAAATATCATTTAGCTGATAGACCACCCTGCCGGCGCCCGTAACGACAATCACCGTATCGCCGTACTCAAAACAGGAATCACCGTTTGGAATATCGAGCTTCATGCCATGCATAATACATACAATCAACACATTTTTCTTTAATTTCAGCTTTTTCAGCGGCTCCCCGCAGTGAAGCGTATCCTTATCCACCATAAACTCCACCGCTTCTGCCTGTCCGTCCGCTATGGTATGTATCGTCAGTGCAGCCCCCGTCTGGTTTTCCATCGCACGCACATACCTCACAATATGATTACAGCTGAGTTCCTTCGGGCTGATAATGCTTCCGATGGGAAGGGAATCGAGTATTGTATTGTTCTCAAGCCTTCCAAGCTTTGTGATAATCTGCGGAACCTTGCAGCTGCTTCCGTACAATGAAATGATAATGTTCATCTCATCCACGCCCGTGAGCGTCACCAGTGCGTCACAGTCGGAAATTCCCTCATTGTCAAGCAAAAACTCCCTGCTCGCATCCCCATGGATGACAGATGCGTGTGGCAGCGCATTTGCAAGATGGATGCACCTGTCATAATCCTGTTCCACAATCTGTACCCCGATTCCGTTTTTAATCAGCGACTGTGCCAGGTAATAGCTCACACGCCCCCCTCCGCAGAGAATCACCCGCTTTACCTTGTGCGTGATGATTCCCAGATTCTTGAGCAGCATTGTAAGGACATTCGCAGGAGCAGTAACAAAAATCCGGTCGCCCTCCATCAGCACAAAATTGCCGCCCGGAGCCACCGCCTTTCCATTTCGGATTACCGTGCAGACAAGAATCTTACACTTTACAATATTGTAGAGGTCATTCAGCGCAATGTTGCACAGCTTATGTCCTGCCTCCACGCGAAGCTCCACAATTTCCACGCGTCCCTTCGCAAATGTATCCCGCTTGAGGAATCCCGGGTATTTTAACAGCCTCTCTATCTCAAGGGCTGCCTGCCGCTCCGGGTTAATCATCATGGAAAGTGCAAAAAGATTCTGCATTTTGTAAATCTGCTCTGTGTATTCCGGATTCCTGATTCTTGCTATTGTATGAATGTCCGGGTTCATTCCATGCGCTGTCATACAGCAAAGCAGGTTGACCTCATCCGCATTCGTGACCGCTATGAGCAGATCCGCCTCCCGGATTCCTGCCTGCTCCAATACCTCCATTGATGCACAGTTTCCCTGCACAGCCATTATATCGTATCTCTCCTCGGTGGATTCCAGCACTTTCAGGTTTGCATCAATCAGCGTCAGGTCATACCCCTCTGCCGAGAGCTGCCGCGTAAGTATCGCCCCTACTTTACCGTCACCCGCAATGATTATTTTCATGTCACATGCGCCTCCTCTTAGTCCGCACCGTTTCATCTGTACAGTGCCTTGCTATCACATGTACAATTATACCACTTCTCTACTCGCCACGCACCCCATGCGCCATTTTAACGGCATACTTCCTCTGCATGGGGCTGCGCATAAAAAAGCAAAGAAAAACAGCGTGTGGCAAAGCACACGCCATTTATTTGTTTATCTATTTGCCTTACTCCTCTTCGGAATCCCCCACAAGTTCCGGATGAAGCCTATCCTTGATTGCTTTCACAAGCTCCTCGATGGAATCCGCCTGGATTTTTTCCGTCTCTTTCTTCTTCTGGGTCACTTTCTCAAGCTGTTCCTTCTCGGCTTTCTTTTTCTCGGCACGCTTCTCCTCAAGGCGCTCCTGTCGCTTTTCCTCCGCCTTGCTGTTCTCTGTCATATCCTTTAAGAGCTTAACGGCATATGACACCTTTCCATCCTTATCCAGCGTAATGGTGAATCCTTCTATCTTATCGGCATCCTCACCCAGTTCTTCCTTCAGCGTATCATACTTCTCACCCACACCGCTCAGGATTGCTTCATACTCTTCCCTTGCTGATGGGTCTGATGCCATCTTCTCCAGCAGCTCCGGATTAATCAGTACGCTGTAGTCCTTTGTGGCAAGGCTTGCATAATGATCCTGCTCCTCATCCGTAGACCACTCCGCCACGGCAATATCCATATTTCCATATTTTTCCCTCAGCTCGGCAAGCAGGTTCTTTGCAGAATCACTCAGCTCAATGCCTTCCTGTATTCCGTCCGCATCAAGCGCCTTGTAGCCGGATTCTGTACTCTTCGGTCTGCTGTAGCCAGCCTGGACATTGCGTGTCTGACCACTGTATTCATATGTGTCCTTGTCAACATTGCTCTGTCTTGTATCAGCGGTTTTCTCGGCGGTCTTCTTCGCTGCCTTTCTATTTACTCCGGAAATACCTGTAAAGCTTGCCTCTTCTTTGTTTGCCTGATTTGAAAAAAATCCTGTATTGTTCAAAAGTGAACTATAATTGATTCCATTCATTTCGCATACCAGCCTTTCTATATAATAAATATATTAAATGAATAGGGCATCCATTCCCTACCGTTTACTTCTATAAGTATTATCGGCTCCTTTTTATGAAACTTTATAGACTGGCTGAAAAAATTTCCATTCCTATGCCATTGCTTCCCTCCTGAGGCGCAGAAGTACTTTTTTCTCCATACGACTGACCTGTACCTGGCTCATTCCCAGGTCCCCCGCCACCTGCACCTGGGTCTTATTTTCAAAATACCGGAGCCTGATAAGGTTTTTTTCCCGCTCGTCAAGCCCGCTCAGCATTTTTTCCAGCATCAGCCGGTTGACAATTTCTTCAGTCTCGCCTTCCCCGCCAAGCATATCCAGCAAAAGCACCTCATTTCCGTCCGACTCATACATCGTCTTGTAGATGGACTCCACTTCCCTTCCGGCCTCAATTGCCGTGACAATGTCCTCCACGGCAATTCCGGACATCTCGGACAGTTCTGAGACAGTCGGCTCCCTTCCCATGTCCTTCCAGAATTCCTCGCGAACCGTTCTTAGCCTCCTTGCATTCTCCTTGATGCTCCTGCTCACCTTAATCATCCCGTCATCCCTTAAATACCGGCGGATTTCGCCCATTATCAGAGGGACTGCATAGGTCGAGAAACACACACCGAAATCAACGTCAAATTTCTCTATCGCTTTTATCAGCCCCATGGCACCTATCTGAAACAAGTCTTCCGCCTCTACGTTCCCCCTGTTTACAAACCGTTTCACCACATGGTGCACCAGACCTGTATTTTTCTGAAAAAGCTGTTCCTTTGCCTCCTTTTCTCCCTGCTGTGCCCTGATAAAAAGTTCCCTCTCCTCCATAGTTCATACCCTGCCGCTTCTGTTCCACACTGCTGCCTGTAAAATCGGCTGGGACGCAATCTGCCCGGTTATGAAGCTTTTCCACATATGTACGCACGTTCCCTCATTCGGACTGCTTTCCACCTCCAGCCTGTCCATAAATGCCTCCATAAAGGCAAATCCCATGCCGGAGCGTTCCTTGTCAGCCCCGGTGGTGAAGAGCGGCTGCATTGCCTGCCCGATGTCCTCTATACCGACCCCCTTGTCGATAATTTCAACTGCCAGTTCCCCGTCGCCTGAGAGCTTTGCCGTCATCACGACACGTCCCCCCTTCTCCCCATAACCGTGTATAATGGCATTTGTCACTGCCTCCGACACTGCCATCTTCACATCCTCTACCTGGTCGACAGTAGGGTCAATCCTGGACAGAAATGCCGCTATAATCACTCTTGCAAGCCCCTCATTCTCCGATATGGCGTCAAACTCCACACATATCTGGTTTTCCATACTCTGTGTAACTTCCCTTTTTGCACACTCTTTTTCCATATTCAATCTCTGTTCCCTTCTATAATACTTTATTTCTTTTATGCAAGAATCTCTATAATGGACGACATCCCTGACGCCTTCAGAAGCCTGCCTATGCGCTCATTTGCGTTAATGGCATAGACTTTTCCCCCGAAGCACGAAATCTTCCGGTAACGCCCTATGATGATGCCAAGGCCGGAGCTGTCCATAAACGTCGTATCCTCAAAGTCAAACACGATGTTTTTTACCTTGTCATCCAGTATCAGCCTGTCCGCACACTCGCGGATGCTTGCCGCACCGTGATGGTCCACCTCCCCCGGCATCTTGATACACAAGTAATTGTCAATGATTGCAAATTCTTCCATATTCCGCTCCATAGCTCCTCCTCCTCAATCCCTATCAATCTTCCAACAAAAAAAGAGAACCTGCCTTTTCTGGTATGTTCTCTTTCGTGTTTTCTAAATTTATGGGTTATTCCCCTTTTATCTGCCTGATATAGTTCTGTGATTTTCTCGCCTTCTCCGTATTTGGGAAAAGCGCTACCACCTGCTCATAAATTTCTGCCGCCTTACTCGTATCTCCCTTTTTATTATAGGAATTTCCAAGATTGTACAGTGCCTCGCCATTTGACGGGTCATACTGGTATGCCCTCTCAAGATTCTTTATCGCCGTGTCGTAATCCTCTGCCCGGAATGCCGCATAACCAGTATTATAACTGTTTTTTGCCACAACCTTACTGATATCATCCCGCAGTGCCTGGTATAGGTTTTTAAAACTGTCAGTCGCCTCATCCTGTAGATACTTCTTGTCAATCTGTTCAAGCATATCCGCGATTTGCATCTCGTCACCGGTCTTGTTCATACGCATCAGAACCGCCTCTATCAAATCCGTGTATGCCTGCAGCAGTACCTTGTTCCCCTGCGCCTCACTCAGACTGTTTGACAGGGAATCCTTCTCCTGAATCAGTTCATTAATCTGTGTCGTCAGCTCCTCGGTCTCGAGGGTCTTTGCATCAAGCTGTTCGCTGACCTCCTTGTACTTCTCATTTACCTCGGTCTGAGCCTGCTGTATCTTAGATGGGAGCACCAGAAACCATGCAATTCCCACGCCAATCGCGACGCCGATGATGATGTTAATCAGTGTCTGCAGACCGACCATCTCCTTTTTCCCGACCGGCTGAATCACAGTGTCGTTGCCGCTCCGGTACACGATGGCTTCCTTCTTTTTTCTGATGCGCTCCTCGTCCGTGGGTGTCATTTCCTCCACCTCTTTCAGATACCGGAGCGTCATTGTATTGTTTGCGTCTATACTGAGAGCCTTGTCAAGCTCCTTTTTAGCCCTCTCCAAATCCTGGCTGTTGATATATAAGAGCGCCAGGAGCTGCCGCGCCTGCACAAACCTCGAATTCATTGAGACAACCTTTTTGAGCTGTATCACCGCCAAATCAAGACTGTCCTGCTGGCAGTATGTAAGTGCCATATTATATTTTTTGATTGTCTGGTTGTACGCCTCAAGCCTCCCAGGATTATTCTGTATCGCATCAATGTAATCATCCGCAATATTTTTCTCGCTTCTGATATTCTTGCTCATGACCCACTCACTCAGCGCCGCGACGACCTCGCCGCGCTCGAAGTAAATAAGCCCCAGCAGATTTCTGGCATCAATATGGTTTTTATCCAGCTTGATGCACTGCCTCAGACTCACGACTGCACCTGACAAATCCCTTACCTTTGCCTTGTCAAGCGCCTCATTATAAAAACGGTTGGCAGTGTACATAATTTTCTTGTACAGCCCCACATCTGCCCCGCAGCCGGTACAAAAGTTTTTTTCCGACAAGCGGCATCCACAATTAAAGCAAAACATACTAAGCTCCCCTACTCTGCACCAGTTCAGCCCTCTGCCAAACCATCATCCCCATACTCTTCCTTTGCCTCCTTGACCAGCTTAACCAGCACGTCGGCAAGGTCCGTCACATCCTGGTTATATATCGCATCCTCTACATCCTCGACTTCCAGACTAGGGTGGAATTTTTTCAATTCTTCTTCAAAATCTATCATAACAATCTCCATTCAGCCAAAAAGTTTCCTCACAAATCCCGCCAGATACAGGGAGCCCACAATGTAAACCATCCCCGATTCTCCCCTCACTGACATGCCATACCGCACCGCATCCTCAATCCTTTCGCAGGTATGGATAGTTTGTATGGATTTGCCGGCATACCGTCCAAATATATCCCTAAGCGCTTCCAGCGCGGCTCCCCGCTCACCCGGAATATGTGTCACCACAACATCCGTAATCATCGGAAGCCCGCAGAGCATCTCTATCATCTTATCATACTGCTTGTCTCTTACAACTGAAAACACAAGCACATTCCTGTCACCGCAGCCTCCCCCGCCAAAACCTGGTGCTTCATTTAAGGACTGCACAAATGCGGCAATCCCATCCTCGTTATGCGCGCCGTCAATATAAACCCCGGGGGCAATCTCCTCCATGCGCCCTGCCCAGAACATCCCCCTGATTCCTGCCTGAATGGATCTTACGGTTATTTTCCCTAATCCGCAATCCCTTTTGAGCACTTCACAGGCACGGACCGCCGCGGCTGCATTCTCCACCTGGTAGACCGCCTTGGTGTTTACTATTATTCTACCATAATCATAATACAGATTGAAAACGGAAAAATCAATGAATTTTTTCTGAATTTCATTTATTTTATAGTCATTTTTCGACACAGGACTGCTTTTACAGCCACATTCCGCCGCTTTGTGCCTTATTATGTCAGAAACCTGTTTTTTTCTATCCACAAATACGACAGGGACTTTCGATTTTATGATACCCGCTTTTTCAGCTGCAATCTGCTCAATCGTGTCCCCAAGATATTCCATATGGTCAAATCCAACTTCCGTAATCACTGCAAGAACCGGATGACATACGACATTGGTCGTATCCAGTCTTCCGCCAAGCCCTGTCTCAAGTATCGTGACATCAACTCCCGCTCCTGCAAATACATACACCCCCATAAAAAACAACCGCTCAAAATAACTTGGACTGTATTCAGGATTTACCTCATGGTATGCTTCCACCATGCCGGCTAACCAGTTAAATGCACGGACAAACTCCTCCTCGGAAATCATGCTGCCATCCACGCAGAACCGCTCCCTCGTTGTCACAAGATGCGGTGAAACAAACATTCCCGTCCTGTAGCCACTTTCCCTGCATACACTTTGCAGGAAGGCACAGACTGAACCCTTTCCGTTCGTCCCTGCCACATGTATCACCTTTCCAAGCTTTTCCTCAGCATATCTGCCACCCTCGCGGCTTTGTATATACCTGTAAAATTCCTTTGTTTCCACAAACGGATTCTTTTTCGTAAATTTGGGCACCTCGGATAAAAATTCCTCCGCATCCGCATAGCTTTGCACCGTAATCTCCCTCATGCCAACCTGGTCCCTCCCAAAAAAAGGGCCGCGCCAGCCGCGAACCCTTTTTTTATCATTCAATTTGCTTAAATTACCACCACTGTTCCGACAATCACACCGTTTTGTGCAGAATACTCCATAAAGCTTGTATCGCGGTTCACTACCATCTTATTGTCGTCAATGCTGATAACCGTACCCTTATAAATGTTACCGCTGATCCTGATTTTGGCTTCCCTGGACTTGAGTATCGTATTTTCAAGCTCGTCAGCCCGCTTCTTGGCTCTGATGCACCGGATATATATCTCATTCTTCTTCTTTTTCAGGTCATCGAGATGTGCCTGGAGCTGCTCACTAAGCTCTCCTGTCTGCTGTCTGACACGCAGTATTTTCGCCATGCTTGCCGCCACTTCGTCCAGCTCCTGATTAAGCTTGCTGTACTCCTCGTTTACCTCAATCCGCTTCTCCATGATTTCGGGCATCACGCCCACGTGGATTCCTGTCTTAAGTTCGGACATATTCCCCGCTGTCTGGCAGTTCACCCCCATCATTGCGTGCACATATCCGCCTGCAATCAAGCCTTTTTTTCCGGTCAGTGTAATCTGGTCGCCTGCGTTCACCTTAGAGTTCAGTATGACATTGGACTGCACCGTTCCCGCTGCTTTCACATTCGCGTACTCGATAAACTCGGTAAACACATCGCCGCCGGCAACAATTTCACCCTTTCCGGCTCCCTGCATCCCCCTTTTCAGGCAGACAGTGCCGCCTGCCGATATGTTTGCCGACTCGACAACGCCCTCAACGGTAAGGCTTTTTCCGGCGCGGACAGTCACTCCGGCCTCCACATTTCCATGTATGATGACATCCCCATTGAAATCCACGAGGGAATTATTGGCATAATCACAGCTTCCATGCACCTCGTACACTTCCACAACCGACAATTTGCTGGCACCGTCATACTCTATCTTGCCTGACTTCGCGGCATAATATTTATTGGGATCTTCCTCGTTACTGATTCCTTTTCCCGTAAGCGGCCGGAGTTCTTTATATGTATTCGATTTTTCAAAGGCACCCGTGACATCCCTGCCCGAGGTTCCCTGCACTGCGGGATGGTAAATCGCAAGCAGCTGCCCCTCCTCCACATTCTGTACCAGGGACATGCTCCTGTAATCTACGGTTCCATCCTTGCGTATCTCCGGCTTTGGCTTCTCCGTACTGAAGAAAAATTCAAACCTGCCGGCACTTCCCGGCTCACCCGGCTCACTTGCTGCCACCTTTACCTCACGCTCATATATCTGCTTCTTACACATCGCTGCTATGTGTGACTCATTGATACCTGCTACCACACCATTTAGCTGAAGGTATCTAATGATTTCTGACTTTTCATATCTTGTGCCCTCCTCAGGCGCACAAAGATAAAGCCATGCTTCCGTTTTATCTTCTGTTATTCTGACATAGGACTTGACATTAATCATCTGCTCACCTCCGAGAAGGCAGAAACTGCCCCCTTATGTCTTTATTTTAACACCATTTACCTCAATTGCGCAAGTCGTTCTATGACTTGTTGCTTCATTTGTGTGTATTTTGTTAATTTTTCCTTTTCCTCCGTTATCTTTGCCTCCGGTGCCTTTGACATAAATCGCTCATTGCCAAGCATTCCGTTCACACGCGAAATCTCGCTGTCAAGACGCTTTTCCTCCTTTTCCAGACGCTCAATCTCCTGTTTTATGTCAATCAGTTCTGCAAAAGGGATATAAATGTCCGCATTGGCAATAACTACCGAAACTGCATCCTCTGCTATACCATTTTTGTCACACTGTATTGTGACATTTGATGCAAACGCAAGCGATGTAAAGAAAAGTTTACCCGCGTCAAAAATCTTCCGGATATCCTCCTTTTCCGAAACAACAAACACATGCGCTTTTTTGGAAGGCGCAACATTCATCTCGGTTCTAACATTCCGGATGCCGCGCACTGCCTCCTTAATCGTCTCAATATCCCGCTCATCCCTGGCAAAGCTGCGCGACTCCATGTATTCGGGCCACTTTGCTATCATGATGGATTCCTCCTCTGACTGGAGCGTACAGAAGATTTCCTCTGTGATAAACGGCATGTATGGATGAAGGAGCTTGAGCGCATCAATGAGCACGGTCTTTAATGTCCAGAGTGCTGCATTCTGTGAGGCTGCATTATCGGAATTATAAAGCCGCGGCTTCACCATCTCGATATACCAGTCACAGAACTCGTCCCAGATAAAATCATATATCTTCTGCACGGCAATGCCAAGCTCAAAGCTCTCCATGTTGTCCGTCACCTCTTTGACAAGGCTGTTTAATTTGGAGATGATCCAGCGATCCACTGGTTCCAGGGAATCCAGTGCCTCAGCCACCTCTTTTCCCTCCATATTCATCATGATAAACCGTGACGCATTCCAGATTTTGTTTGCAAAGTTCCTGTTTGCCTCAACGCGCTCATAATAAAACCGCATGTCATTTCCAGGGGCGTTTCCTGTAATCAGGGTCATTCTAAGGGCATCTGCTCCATACTTTTCAATCACCTCAAGAGGGTCAATGCCGTTGCCAAGGGACTTTGACATCTTCCTGCCCTGCGAATCACGCACCAGACCATGGAACAGCACTGTCCGGAAAGGCTTTTGATTCATGTGCTCATAGCCTGAGAATATCATGCGGATAACCCAGAAGAAAATGATGTCATATCCCGTCACGAGCACATCCGTCGGATAAAAATAGTCCAAGTCCTCTGTCTTATCCGGCCATCCGAGCGTAGAGAACGGCCAGAGCGCTGATGAAAACCATGTGTCAAGCGTGTCCGGATCCTGTGTCAGGTGCGTGCAGCCACACTTCGGGCAGACATCCGGCATCTGCTTTGCAACAACAATCTCACCACACGCATCACAATAGTACGCCGGTATTCTGTGTCCCCACCAAAGCTGCCTTGATATACACCAGTCCTTGATATTGTCTGTCCAGTTATAGTATGTCTTGTCCATTCTTTCAGGGATCAGCTGTATTGCACCGTTCTTTACAGCCTCCACGGCAGGCTGAATCAGCTCATCCATCTTTACAAACCACTGCTGCTTTACAAGCGGTTCAATCGTCGTCTTGCAGCGGTCATGTGTGCCTACATTATGGCTGTAATCTTCCACTTTTACAAGTAGTCCCAGCTTATCAAGGTCTTCCACAATCGCCTTTCTTGCCTCATAGCGCTCCATGCCTGTATATTTTCCGCCATTTTCATTGATGGTCGCATCATCATTCATAATATTGATAATCGGAAGGTTATGTCTTTTTCCGACCTCAAAGTCATTCGGGTCATGCGCGGGTGTAATCTTTACAACACCTGTACCGAATTCCATATCTACATAGGTATCCTCCACAACAGGTATTTCCCGGTTCATCAGCGGAAGCATCAGTTTTCTGCCCTTTAAGTGTGCATACCGCGCATCATCCGGGTGAATTGCCACCGCAGTATCACCCAGCATGGTCTCAGGCCTTGTCGTCGCAAAGGTCAGGTACTCTCCTGACTCCGTACCGTCGTCATTCAGTACCGGATACTTGATATGCCAGAAATGTCCTGCCTGCTCCTCATACTCAACCTCTGCATCCGATATTGACGTATTGCAAACAGGACACCAGTTAATCATTCTTGCGCCCTTGTAAATATACCCTTTCTCATGCATCTTGCAAAAAACTTCCGTGACAGCCTTGTTACAGCCCTCGTCCATTGTAAACCGCTCCCTGTCCCAGTCACACGATGAACCAAGCTTCTTTAGCTGGCTGATAATACGTCCGCCATACTCCCGCTTCCAGTCCCACGCACGCTCCAGAAACTTTTCACGTCCAAGGTCATGCTTGTCGATGCCCTCCTCCTTGAGTTTCTCGATAATTTTGACCTCCGTCGCGATGCTTGCGTGGTCGGTTCCAGGCTGCCAGAGCGCATTGTATCCCTGCATTCTCTTAAAGCGGATCAGGATATCCTGCATTGTGTTGTCAAGCGCATGCCCCATGTGGAGCTGCCCTGTAATATTTGGGGGCGGAATCACAATCGTGAACGGTTTCCTGCTGCGGTCAACTTCCGCGTGAAAATATTTTTTGTCCATCCACTTCTGATATATTCTGTCCTCCAGACCATGCGGGTCATATGTCTTTGCCAGTTCCTTTCCCATAATCAATCTCCTTCCTACAAACGAGTAATCAATCTTTCCTTTCCGCGTCCGTGTGCAATCGAGCAGGAAAGACTTTCCCTACTCGCGCGCCGGGCACCCGTCAGCTCCTGCTGACATATTTCCTCTGGATGCCCGTGTGCATAAAAAAACCCTTTTACTGTAGTTATACAGCAAAGGGCGAATAAACGCGGTACCACCTTTGTTTGACGCATCCCATAACACCAGGCTGCATCATCTCAGCAGACTCCCACCAGAGTCCTGTCCTGTAACGCGGACAAAACGTGAACCCCTA
>Ga0137306_100409_pt2 | contig 27545 bp, 23 predicted proteins | sample Inofroosms_March_FD_97187 | JGI IMG/M metagenome (GOLD analysis project Ga0137306, IMG submission 97187) | Mouse cecal microbial communities from Vienna, Austria - N-Acetylneuraminic and N-Acetylglucosamine D2O microcosms_March | ecosystem: Host-associated > Mammals > Digestive system > Large...
TTTATCTTATACCGATTATGATGCGGTGATTCTTGATATTATGATGCCGAAAGCGGATGGATTTGCTGTTCTGCGTTTTCTGCGGGAGGCTAACAGAACTACGCCTGTTTTGTTTCTGACGGCGCGGGATGCGGTTTCAGATCGTGTGAAAGGCTTAGACAGTGGGGCGAATGATTATTTAGTAAAGCCTTTTTCATTTGAGGAATTATCGGCTCGTTTACGAGCAATGACACGAACAGCATTTGGCGCTGCCAGCAATATTTTATCAGTGGCAGATCTTACGCTTGACTGTGCTGCACATATGGTAAAACGGGGAGGGCAGGAGATTAGTCTATCTGCCAAGGAATATGCCTTATTGGAATATCTGATGCACAATCAGGGAATTGTATTGTCGAGGGAGAAGATTGAGAATCATATCTGGAATTTTGACTATGAGGGCGGCACGAATGTAGTTGACGTATATATCAGTTATCTTCGCAAAAAGATTGACGGAGGATATGATAACAAATTAATTCATACCATACGCGGCAAAGGATATGTGCTCAGAGAGGTTGAAGGCAAGTGAAAAGTTTTTCAATACGTTCCAAAATTACATTGTGGTTTACAATGGCATTGCTGATGGTAGTGTTTTTCACTTTTTTTATTGTATTATCCGCCAACCGTCAAGTGATACAAAAAAATATTCGAGATAATCTGATTATGACTGTGGAACATAACGTAGATGAGATTGAGTTCTATAATAATATTAATAATGTAGATTTACACAATGAGTCAGATTATTTTATTCGATTCCGCGGTGGTTATCTTGAGATTGATGATGATTTTCTTGATCAGGTCAATGAGGTTTATACGGCCTTATATCATGAAGATCATACCTTGATTTATGGAGAGAATCCAATTTCAAGGCAAGTATCTGATTTAGAGTTTGTGGATTCTAAGGTTCAGAGGATCAAAGTTCATCATACATTATATTATATTTTTGACCGTAAACTGACGTTGAAAGGTCTGGAAGAGTTGTGGCTGCGGGGGGTGGTTTCCGAAAAACAGGGAATGACACAAATGTCTGATATTACAAGATTATCACTATTGTTATTGCCGTTTATGGTTTTGGTATCTGTGACGGGTGGTTATCTGATTGCAGGGAGAATGCTTAGGCCGATACAAAAGATTTCAGAATCCGCTTCCCAAATCAGTTCAGGCGGAGATTTAAAAAAAAGAATTGCCATAGGTGATGGAAAGGATGAACTGCATCAGCTTGCGAAGAGTTTTAACGCCATGTTTCAACGGTTGGAGGAATCGTTTGATGCAGAACATCAATTTACTTCTGATGCTTCCCATGAGCTGCGTACACCTGTATCAGTGATCTTAGCACAATGTGAACTTTCACTGGAGGAACCAAGGAGCAGTGAAGAGTATGAAGATGCGCTTCGTACGATTCAACGGCAAGGCAGAAAAATGTCTAAGTTGGTTAATCATATGTTGGATTTCACGCGACTGGAGATGAGAGCAGATAGTTATATGCGTCAGAAACTAGATTTGACTGAGCTTGTGCGATCTGTGTGTTTTGATATGGCATTAATTCAGGAGAAAGAGATTGTTCTGAATTATGAAGTGCAAGAACAGGTGGAATTTGTTGGGAATTATCAGCTTCTTTCCAGGATGTTGACAAATCTAATCAGTAATGCCTATCGCTATGGCAAGGAACAGGGACATATATTTGTAAGTTTAAAGCATCTAGAACAGGAGATAGAGTTGTCTGTGGCTGATGATGGAATCGGTATTGCCACAGAGGAGCAGGAAAAAATTTTTCGACGTTTCTACCAGGCAGATAATTCTCGTTCAGTCGCCGGTACAGGGTTAGGCTTATCTATGGTGTATGAGATTGTCCAGTTTCATGATGGTACGATCAGCGTGGAGAGTGAACTTCAGAACGGGAGCACATTTATCGTAACGTTCAAAAATATAAATTAATTTTTCTAATGTTATTTTAATGTTGGTTTTATATAATAATTATAAAGCCAATGGGAAGGAGGAGAAATGGCTATGAAGAAATTAAAACAGTTTTTTGGAACTCCACGCAACACAGTGATTACTTTAATCTGTATAGTGGCAATTATAGTGCTTGTGGGAACCGGAACTGTTTTTGCGGCAACTACGATTGCCAGAAGTTCTTCTATAGGGGAAGAGAATGCCAAAAATTTTGCTTTTGCAGATTTGGGGATTGATCCGCTGTCTGTACAAGATGTAGATGTTGAATTTGATTTTGAACAAGGGCATTTTGTGTATGAAATAGAGTTTATGGCTCAAGGCGTGGAGTATAAATATTGGATTAAGGCTTCAGATGGAGCAATTGTAAAGAAGGAAATGGATATAGCAACAAGCGGTCAGGCAAAAACGCAAGCGGTTGGAGAGCCAGAATCGCAAACCGCCCAGCAGGTTATTGAGGATAAGGCTGAGAAAAAGCCCACGGATTTGCCAGAATCAGAAGAAAGCCAACAGAACAGTAATAAAGAAATTGGCTTGGATGCAGCCAAGGAGATTGTAATTTCGGATGCAGGCGTATCAGACTCTGAGGTCACTTATACGAAGACGAAGCTTGAATATGAAGAAGGCGTTGCGGTGTATGAGATTGAGTTTTATACATCCACAGATGAATATGAATATGAAATTAACGCCGCCACTGGTGCAATACGCAGCAAAGATAAAGAGGCTTTTCAAACCAGTATCGAAGACAATCATCACAGTAATACAGGAGCCGATATTGGGGTAGAACAAGCCAAGTCTATTGCTGTCAGCCATGCTGGACTTACCATCTCGGAGGTTTATTTTTCCAAAGCAAAATTAGAAAAAGAAGATGGCAGTTTGGTTTATGAGATTAAATTTTATCAGGATGGTATGGAATATGAATATGAGATTCTTGCAGCAACAGGCGAGATTATAAAATTTGATTCAGAATGGGACGATTAAAGGACAAGAGATTTGTCTAATTTTGAGTTTGTTCATGTTTTATTTGCTGATCATGATAGTGCCAAAAGCCCTGTCACCTCAGGTGACAGGGGAACATTGCATTAGGAAAATGAATTTTCCAGATGCAATCTTGTGCAATTAGACCTTGCTGCTTTTGCAGCAGGTCCCTCTGGCACATACTCATCACACACTTGTAGAAGAATTATAAAATCAAACTATCTAATACAATATTAAAATTTATATAAAAAGAGGAGGAATTTTTTATGAAGAAACGCAGTATATCAGCAATTATTGTTTTAATGGTGTGTTTGGTGTTTACCAATGTTTTATGTTTTTCTGAGCCAGTATTGGCCAAGAGAATTACCAGTGTGAAGCAAGTCAAGAAACTGGCCAAGAAACAAGTCAAAGGTGCATCCATCATTGAAGTGGAACGCGATTATGAAGATGGAGTTCTTGTATATGAAGTGCGGATGCTGAAATCTAAAAAGGAATACGATCTTGTCTATCGTGCTTCCGATGCTAAACTAGTTTCCTATGGATGGGAAATGCAGCCCTGGTATGTCAAAAGAGGCAGTGGGAAAATGATCAGTCTCAGTAAATGCAAAAAACTGGCGAAGAAAGAGGTTTCTGGCGGAACAATTCTTAGTATTGCCAAGAAGCGCAGTGATGGCATTGATATCTATAAAGTAGTGATGAAGAAGAGCAATAAAAAGTATGAGTTAAAATTCCATGCCAGAACAAGTAAGTTGTTAGAATTTGAATGGGAATTAACACAAAAGACGAATAATAACGATTATATCGGCGAGAATAAGGCAAAACAGATTGCACTCAATGAAGTAGGCGGCGGAAAAGTAGTAAAGATAGAATTTGATATGGATGATGGCGTTCCTGTATATGAAGTGGAAATCGTAGATGATGATATGGAATATGAAGTAATCGTTCATGCAGTGACGGGAGCTATTTTAGAAATTGATATGGATTCTATCTATGATTAGAGACCATTGAAAAGGATATGAAAAGAAACATTTATAAATTTTAATAGAGAGCATCTCATTCCTAACAAAAAGGGAGTGAGATGTTCTCTATTATGTGTCCGTCTACAGTAATGGCATATTAGCTACAAAACAGTACATCATAATGAAATGACAGACACTGCCGCCCATTACAAACAGATGAAATATCTCATGGGAGCCAAAATTTTTGTGTTTTGCATTAAAGATTGGGAGCTTTAATGCATAGATCACACCGCCAATTGTGTAAATGATTCCGCCTGCGAGGAGCCAAAGGAATGCCTGATGGGGCAGGGAATTTATAATCTGCGTAAAAGCAAGGACACATACCCAGCCCATTGCAATATATAATAAGGAAGAAAACCATTTTGGACAAGTAATCCAGAAAGCTTTTACTAAAATTCCGGCAAGGGCAATTCCCCATACCAAAGCTAAGAGGCTATATCCGACAGTACCACTGAGGACAATGACGCAGACAGGAGTGTAAGTCCCTGCAATCAGTACAAATATCATCATATGGTCCAGTTTGCGCAACATACAATTGGTCTTTTCTGAAAGATCCAGTGCATGGTAGGTTGCACTAGCTCCATAAAGCAAAATCATACTTAAAATAAAAATAGTTAGGGAGATTACATGGATCTTATCAGGATTTAGGGAGGCGCGAATCAACAGCGGAGTTGCAGAAAACAGTGCCATCAGCATGCCGATAAAATGAGTGATTGAGCTTCCAGGGTCTTTTAATTTGAATTTCATATAATGATTTCCTGCCTTTCTGTGGTTGTAAGTATTTTATCAATCGTAACTATTCAAAACCCATGCCATTGATTTGCCCGCAAACTGTTATACGCCTTTTAAGAGGCTTTTGTCTATGGCCGAGGGAATGATCAGCCTTTTGGAAATAGAAATATGGCGCTTTTCAAATCATTTTGCACGTTCTGATTTTCCATAGGCTTCTGGATAGTTACATTCTATCCAACAGTATATGTAAAGTTTTGAAAAATATTTTATATAGTTTTAAAAACTATATTATTTATAAGCTGATACTACACTAAATGGAAAACAAAGTCAATACAATTTCTGAATTTGTTTGACATTTTTTCGGTTCTCTGTTATGATAAGCAACAGGCTTATAAGAAAGAATACGAAAGGAAATATATGGAAGCAGTAAGATTTGATGAATTAAATTTGAATCCAAAGATTTTGAGGGGAATTCAGGAAATGGGGTTTGAGGAGACCACACCAATCCAGGGAAAAGCAATTCCTGTGGTGATGGAAGGTGTAGATGTCATTGGACAGGCACAGACAGGAACTGGTAAGACGGCCGCATTTGGAATTCCTCTTTTAATGAAAGTGGATCCGTATAATAAGAAAACACAGGCGATTGTACTCTGCCCAACCAGGGAATTGGCAATTCAGGTAGCAGAGGAAATTCGTAATCTGTCAAAATATATGCACGGTGTAAAAATACTTCCAGTCTATGGCGGACAGGATATTGTAAAGCAGATTCGTTCTCTAAAAGGCGGTACCCAGATTATTATTGGAACGCCAGGGCGTGTGATGGATCATTTGCGCAGGAAGACAATCAAATGCGATTATGTGAATACGATTGTTTTAGATGAAGCGGATGAGATGCTCAACATGGGCTTTCGGGAAGATATAGAGACCGTTTTAGAATATATTCCAGAGGAACGGCAGACCGTTTTATTTTCTGCCACAATGCCGAAACCGATCTTAGATATTACCAGGAAGTATCAGAAGGACGCCGTTACCATTAAAGTAGTGAAGAAAGAATTGACGGTGCCCAATATCGATCAATATTATTATGATGTAAAACGTAAAGATAAGGTGGAAGTCTTGAGCCGTCTCTTGGATGTATACGATCCTAAGCTTTCTTTGGTATTTTGTAATACGAAACGAATGGTAGACGAGTTGGTCAATGCGCTTCAGGGCAGAGGATATTTTGCAGAAGGGCTTCACGGTGATATGAAACAGGCGCAGCGCGACCGTGTGATGAATAATTTCCGCAATGGCAAGACTGAGATTTTGGTAGCTACAGATGTGGCGGCAAGAGGAATTGATGTCGATGATGTGGAGGCAGTATTTAATTTTGATCTGCCCCAAGATGATGAATATTATGTTCACCGGATTGGCAGGACTGGACGTGCTGGCAGGACTGGACGTTCCTTTACCTTTGTAAAAGGAAAAGAGGTATACAAATTAAAGGATATTCAGCGCTACTGTAAGACCAAAATACTGGCACAGAAAATTCCCAGTATGGAAGATGTGGCGCAAGTGAAGCTGGAAAAGATTATGGATCATATTGGAACAGTGATTGAGGAAGAAGACTTGGGCGCAATGGTGAATATGATCGAGACGCAAGTAAATGAATCTGATTATACAGCGATGGATATTGCAGCAGCATTTTTGAAGCTTGCTCTGGGCGGCAGTGAAGAGGAGCAGAAGGCTGCTATGGAAGGGTTTGAGTTTGGAGATACCGGCGCAGAGGAAGGTATGGTGCGGCTGTTTATCAACATTGGCAAAAAGCAGCATGTAAAACCTGGAGATATTTTGGGCGCTATAGCCGGAGAAACCGGAATGCCCGGAAAACTGGTGGGCGCGATTGATATGTATGATAAATATACCTTTGTGGAAGTACCCAGAGAGTATGGAAAAGAAGTTTTGCTGGCAATGACCAATTCCAGAATTAAGGGAAAGAGCATCAATATTGAGCCAGCAAATCAGAAATAACGAAAGTAGTATACGATTCACTTGATCATTAGACTAATTTCCATTTTCAAGTGGCCAGTATATTAGAAAATTGAAAAAACAGCTTAGGTCATAAAAGTAATAAAGTTTTGATCTTGAGCTGTTTTTTATTTTATCGGAAATTCCTTCTATTGAAAATTTTTGAAGTTAATGCAATAAAAACCATTTCCACTGCATTATCTAAGTATCAAACAACGAAACAGATATAAAGGAGGAAGATTTTATGAGAAAAAGTGTAAAAGGAATGGCAGTGGGATTATTGACAATGAGTATGTTGGTGTCAGCACCAGCGATGGCGTATGCAGGCCAGGCGAATGGGGCAGCAAATGATGTGGCCATCACAACATTGGCAAAGAAGCCAGAGACTAAGAAGCCAGAGACAGAGACTAAGAAGCCCAAGGTAGAGAGCCAGAAGGTAGGCAAAGTGACCTGTACATCTGCAGGAAAAGTAAACATTTCTTTTAAGGGAAAAGTAACTTATACAGATGGGTTAAAGGCAGTGATTAAGGATGCAGACGGCCGCGAAATTGCATGTAAGATCGCAAAGAAGAATAAGAGCCTGTTGACAGTATCTGTGGCAGGTTTGGTAAAAGGACAGACATATACAATCACCATAGATGGAGTTCTTGGAAAGGATTCCACAGAGGCGGCAGCTATTACTAAGAGTTTTGTTGCAAAAGGAATGAAGACTCAGAGTAAAGTTGGAAAAGTAAGTGTAGAGAGCAAGAAATTTGTAGTTTTGAAGATGAAGTCTGCAACATACTACAAAGATGCGACAGTTAGTGTAAAGGATTCTAAGGGTGCAGAATGTGAAGCAAAGATTGTAAAGAAGGCAAAAGGAAATATTAAAGTACAGATTTCTGGTATGAAGAAAGGAAATACCTATACGATTACAATCAATGGCGTTAGAACACAGAAAGAGAAAAACTATGGTTCTATTACCAGGACAGTTACAGTAAAATAAGTAAGTTCATGATAATTCCTTAAGAAAAACGGACATTGAAAGGGGCATATCCAAATGCGGGAAAGTACTCCTAAGCGAAAAGTTTATATTGATGAGCGACTGTTTGAACGAATTCGCCAGGGGGAACAGGATGCATTTAGAGAGCTGTACGAAGTTTCGTACAGACCTCTCTATGCATTCTTACTTTCGCATACTATGAATTCGGAAGATGCGCAGGATTTATTGCAAGATACATATATTCAAATCTATAACAATAGTCATATGTATAAGGAACAGGGAAATCCGATGGCATGGATGATGAAGATTGCCAAAAACTTATTCTTAATGAAATGTAGAAAAGACAAGGAAGCAGGGCTCAATTATGACGATTTGGAAAATGAATTGGGATTTGAAGATATGTCTAGTGCAGATAACCGAATGGTTTTGGAAAAAATGTTTGAATTGCTCTCTGTGGATGATAGAAATTTAATTATTCTTCATGATGTAAGTGGATTGAAGCACAGAGAGATTGCAAAATTGATGGATCTGCCTCTTGGAACAGTAATTGCCCGATATAATAGAGGAATTCGGAAATTGCGGAAAGAATTTGGTGAGAAGCTATGAAAAAGAGGGAATTGAAAAAGAAAATAGAGGATGGATTTTCTCAGCTGGCACCAGATGTATTTAACGCAGTAATGGAAACAGTGGAGGAACAGAATCTGGTACTTTCTGAGACTAAATCAGAGGAAACGCAGATACAGACAGCAAAACAGGAAAAATTGCTGCAGCCAGAAGTGGAAGTTCCAGTATCGAAGAAATGGAATCTTTTTCAGTCCAGGAAGATTTTTGGAGAGAAGTTTTCTAAATATGCTTTTTCGGCCTGTGCAAGCTTTGTAATGCTTTTTCTATGTATTTATAGTACTTTAGGGATTCGGTCGAACACAGTCTATATGGTTTTGGATATCAATCCGAGTATTCAGGTGGAGATGAATCAATCTTATCAGGTAAAGCGTTTGAAAGGATTGAATCAGGATGGAAGAGATGTTGTAAAAAACTTAAAATGGAAGAAAAAAGAGTCAGTTCAAGATTTGATGGATGTGCTGATTGAAGATGTAGTGAAGCAGTCTTATCTCGGAGATCATGGAGGGATTTTGGTGACACTTTGTGCATCAGATCAAAATATTCCAGAAGAATTGGAGCGGATGCTGGGGGAGCAAATAGATAAAAAGTTGACAGAGTTAGAGGTGTTTGGGGTAACAACGGTCTTTCAGAAATCACAGGATAACTCTGCAAAAGAAGGCCGAAAATTGCTAGAAAAAGAATTGGTGAAAGAGTGTGGGCTGTCAGAAGAGCAGGTACACGAAATGTCAGTCTTAGAACTTATTGAATATTGTCAGAATCATACTTCTTTGGAATTAAAAACATCTGATATGTCAGACGAAGATAAAGACATGGAGTTGAAACAGAAGAAAGAGCAGAAGAAATCCCAGAATCTATCTTCTAGTGAAAATAATGATAAAATTCAGAAGGATGAGGAGAAGCAGGAGAACGGAAAACAAGATAAGAAGAAAGGAAAACAAGGTAAGAAGAAACCAAAAGCAGAGAATCAGAATACAGATAAAAAGGAGCCAAAAGATAAAAAGATTGAAAAAGTAAATCCCGAAGATAACTCTGTGAATGGAGAAACGGCTCAACAGGATAGTCAAAAGCCACAAGAAATCTCGCCAGAACAGAATCCAGTCAATGATGAGAGTTCTTCAGTTAGTGGTTCATCTGAGGCGCCGGTAGTTCCTGTCCCACCAGAGTCCGGTGATGGCTCAATACAAGAACCCATCAATCCATCAGACGAAGATAAAGACAAGGACAATAACAAAGACAAGGACAATAACAAAGACAAGGACAATAACAAAGACAAGGACAAAGATAAAGACAAGGACAATAACAAAGACAAAGACAAGGACAAAGATAAAGACAAAGACAAAGATCATGATCGAGACAAGAATGGGGACGCACAAATAAATAACAATTCCAATCAGGACAAAGGTGAGGAGAAAGAAAAGAGGAAGGACGAAGTGAGTACTGGTGGAACATTAGATTATGAAAATGTAATTGATGCTGACTCAGAAGTTCAAGAAGCTTCAGGTTATATTTCAGGCAGTATGAGGAAAAAATCGAAGAAAATTTGTGTTGAAGCATATTAGAATGCAAATTTCAGTTAAACTCTAGGAAGGCTGTCTGGCGTCCCAAAGTAAAATTCCAAATAATTTTAAATTTTATAAAAAAGTTTTTGAGATAATGCAATAAAATAGATTTTTTTTGCATTATCTCTTTATACAATATAAAAAGGGGGACTGCCTATAAAAAATAGAAGGAAATGTGATACAAATGTTGACAATGTACCTGTTTGGGGGTTACACTAATTTTAACCATAAGTAAACAGGACAGGATCGGAAAAAGTAACTTTACAAGGTTGTGTGAAGGCTGAAAGGGGTATATCCGAATGCAGGAAGGCGCTCCAAAGCGAAAAGTTCATATGGATGAGCGACTGTTTGAACGTATTCGCCGGGGAGAGCAGGATGCATTTAGGGAATTATATGAGATTTCATATAAGCCACTTTATGCATTTCTTCTTTCGTGTACTTTAAATGTCGAAGACGCGCAAGATTTACTGCAAGATACCTACATTCAAATTTTAAAAAATTGTCAAATATACCATGAAAAAGGAAATCCAATGGCATGGATGATGAAAATTGCCAAAAACCTCTTTTTGATGAAATGCAGAGAAGAGAAGAACATACATATTGATGATCGGGATATGAAAAATGAGTTGGGATTTGATGATATCACAAATGTGGATAATCGGATAATTTTAGAGGGAATGTTTGAGCTGCTTTCCGCAGAGGACAGGAATTTGATCATCATGCATGACATAGGCGGGCTAAAGCACAGAGAAATTGCAAAGCTCTTGGATCTGCCATTAGGGACGGTGTTATCAAGATATCACAGAGTGATCCGAAAACTGCAGAAGGAATTTGGTGAGAAGCTATGAAAAAGAGGGAAATGAAAAAGAGAATAGAAGATGGGTTTTCGGAGCTGCCGCCAGATATTTTTGAAACAGTGTGGCAGGCAGCAGGGGAATTGGAGCTGGTATGTTCTAGCGCAAATGCTGAGCAGCCAGCGGAGCAGGAGAGTACAAAAAATGCCTTGGTGCAAAAACATTTGACACAGGAGAGAACATCTTTTTGGTTCGGAAAATTATTTACAGAAAGATTTCCAAAATATGTGTTGTCTATGTGTGCGTGCCTGGCGATGATTTGTCTGTGTATTTTTGGTATTCGTAGGGATGAACAAGATGTGGTATATATGGTGCTGGACATTAATCCCAGCATTCAAATTGAGATGAACAGGGAAAATCAGGTGAAGCGTCTGAAAGGGCTTAATCAGGACGGAAAAGATGTTGTAAAAGAGCTGAAATGGACGAAAAAGGAACCTGTACAGGAATTGTTGGATGTACTACTACAGGATGTAGTCGAAAAATCTTATCTCGGTGAGAATGGCGGGATCTTGGTGACACTTTCGGCGCCTGACAAAGATATCTGTGAAAAATTAGAACATGCGCTGGGAGAAGGGATTGACCGGAAGTTGACAGAACTGAAGGTATCTGGCGTGATGACTGCTTTTCAACAGGCTAAGGCTGATCATGCAAAACAAGGACGTAAAATATTGGAAGCAGAGCTGGAACAGAGCTATGGGATGAGGCAGGAAGAAGTAGAGCAGATGTCTGTGATGGAGTTAATCCAATATTGTCAGGATTATACTTCTGTGGAACTTAAATTATCAGAAGTATCTGCCAAAGAAAGAGCAGCACAAGTACAACAGAAGAAAGAGAATAATGTACCAAAGAAAACGGATAAACTGGCAGACGAAGACGACCAAAAACCTAAGGAACAGAACTCCGAGCTTCACAAATCAAAAGAGCAAAAACCTGCCGATTCATCTGTCAATGAGGAATTAGAGCTGCCATCTGAAGCGGATGAACAGCCAGAGGAACAACAGCCGCTTGATGAAGGGGAATCCTTGTCTGAGGAGGATGAGCAGCCAGAGGAACAATTACCAGACGAGGAATCTTTGACGCAGGAGGCAGTGCCAGGGGAACAGCCTCCATCTGCAGGAGGAGTTTTATCTGGTGAAGTAATAAATCCAGGGGACGGAAATTCACAGACAGAAATTCCCAGAGAGGAAATAGAAGGGAATAAACCAGGTCAGGAATCTGCCGAAGAAGAAGGAGCTGTTCAGGAGAATGAGCCAAATATGGGTGGAGACTCAGAGGGATCAGAGGAGGAAAACACCCCCACACAAATGGTGACTCCAGGACAGGCAAGTATAGAAAAGGATTCTATAGAGGATCAGGATGAAAAAGATGAGGATAAAAAAGATTGGGATAAAAGCGGATATATAGAGTGAGAAGATTAATATATAAGATAGCAAACGGATTTGTATGTTACAAAGACGGGCTGTCATCAAAACGTTAGCAGCGTTTTAAAGAGGAACTTTCAGACCAGGAATTGTACTGAGAGTTCCTTTTTGCATCATATAGAAAATAGTGTTAAAAATCTGTTGAATAAAGAGTTCTTTTGTAAAAACAATTATCGCATTGTGGTGAAAATGAAATATACGCAGGGCTGCTCACTTTGTTTAATTGACAATTTATATGTTGAGATTTATAATAAAAATATAAAAAAGTTTCATATTTCAAAAGGAGAGGATTTTATGTGGTTTTGGGTTTTTATGCTGATAATGAACTTAATGCTTTCAGGTATGATGATCTTGTTTGGCTGGATGTTTCTACATAAACCGCCAAAGAAGATCAATGATTTATTTGGTTATCGGACCGCTCGTTCCAGCAAAAGTCAGGCAGCCTGGGATTTTGCACATCATTATATTGGCGGGTTATGGTTTCGGATTGGAATAGTTCTCTTGCCATTGTCAGTGATTATTATGCTGCCAGTTTTGGGTAAGGGGGAAGACATGGTAGGTTTGGTGGGCGGAATATTGTGTTTTGTACAGGTTATAGTGATGATTTTATCGATCTATCCCACGGAACGAGCCTTAAAACAACAATTTGGCGAATAAAAAATGGCAGTTGAAAAGTGGATTTGACATTAACGATTAGTGTCAAATCCACTTTACTATTTCTTGAAAAAAGACAGTATACGCCAGTATAATAGATTTATCAGAAGGATATTGATTGGCCGATCATACTTCAGCAAGCATTACATTTATTCTAGGAAAAGGCGAGGTGTGAAATTAATGAAAGAGAAAGTACAGGTTTTTGGGCGGGCATTAAGCGGAATGGTAATGCCAAATATTGGGGCTTTTATTGCGTGGGGACTAATTGCGGCATTGTTTATTGCCACAGGCTGGATTCCCAATGAGACGTTAGCTAAGATGGTAGAGCCGATGTCAAAGTATCTGCTGCCGCTTCTCATTGCCTATACAGGCGGTAAAGTGGTGGGGGATCACCGCGGCGGAGTGATTGGCGCCATTGCCACAATGGGAGTGATTGTCGGTTCCGATATCTCTATGTTCCTTGGAGCAATGATCATGGGTCCTCTGTCTGCATGGATCTTAAAGAAGTTTGATCGGATCATTGAGGGGAAAGTAAAAGCCGGATTTGAAATGCTGGTAAATAATTTTTCATTGGGAATTATTGGGGCGATTCTGGCATGTGTTTCGATTTATGTTGTAGCGCCTGTTGTGACATCTTTAAATTCCATTATGGAGATGGGCGTTGGCTTCTTTGTTGAACACAGCCTTCTGCCTCTGGCTAGTATTTTTATCGAACCGGCAAAAGTATTGTTTTTGAACAATGCCATCAATCATGGAATTTTATCTCCAATGGGAATCCAGCAGGTCAATGAAGTAGGAAAATCAATATTTTTATTATTAGAATCCAATCCAGGCCCAGGGCTGGGAATATTGTTGGCATATTGTATTGCAGGAAAGGGAAGCGCGAAAACCTCGGCGCCAGGAGCTGTGGTGATTCATTTTCTGGGAGGAATCCATGAAATTTATTTTCCATATATTTTGATGAATCCATTGCTTTTGCTGGCAGGTATTGCAGGAGGGGCGGCAGGAATCTTTACATTTACCATTTTTGATGTCGGATTAATGATGCCAAGTTCTTGCCACATCGGGTGGCAGGAGAACATTTTAAAAATTGACACCAACGGATGACGCCAAAGCCCATCTTCTTTCAATTGAAAAAGTTATTGTGTACACCTTATAATATAACCATCAACAACAGGGACAGAGAGAAACAGAGAGACAGAGAAAAAGAGGAGGAAAACATTATGTTATTTATGAAATCAAAGAAAGAAGAGGCTGCCAAGAAGCTGGAGCTTTTGTATCCTGAAAATGTGCGTACAGGATGTAAATCTGATACCAAAGAAAACGTGATTCGTGCTGTGGGACAGATGCTGGTAGATTTTGGATATGTAAATCCATCGTATGTCGATGCAATGGTAAAAAGAGAAGAAACTTTTTCGACATTTATGGGAAATGAGCTTGCCTTGCCTCATGGGGTGGAGGAGGCCAAAAAAGAAGTCAAAGCTTCTGGAATTGCAGTGATGGTGTTTCCAGAAGGAACCGATTGGGGCGGTCAATTGGTGAAGGTGGTTGTTGGTATTGCCGGAGTAGGAGAAGAACACTTACAGATTTTAGCGGCCATTGCAGAGGTGCCTTGGAAGAGGGCAGCATGGAGCGTCTGATTTCCGGCAGTCCAGAGGATGTATATCAAATGTTAAAAGGAGGAAATACAGCATGATTGTCACAGTGACTATGAATCCTGCCATTGATAAGACTGTGGATATAGACGCCCTGGAACGAGGCGGCCTCAATAGAATTCAGCATGTGGAGCTGGATGCAGGCGGAAAGGGAATTAATGTTTCTAAGACAATCCACGCACTTGGAGGAAAAAGTGTAGCCACAGGGTTTATTGCTGGAAATGCAGGAAACATTATCCGCGGCGTACTGGATCAATGGCAGATTACAAATGATTTTATTGAGGTATCTGGCGAGACCAGGACGAACACCAAAGTATTTGAAAAATCAGGAGAGCTGACAGAATTGAATGAACCTGGCCCGACAGTGGAAGAGGAGGATATCAAGGCATTGCTTCATAAGCTTGAGGGGTATGCAGATCAAGATACCTTGTTTGTGTTGGCAGGAAGCGTTCCCCAGGGAGTACCCAAGGATATCTACTGCAAGATTACAGAACTAGTACATCAGCGGGGGGCTAAGGTGCTGCTGGATGCGGATGGGGAACTGTTTACAAAGGCTCTTAAAGCAGTGCCAGACATCATTAAGCCAAACAGAGTGGAATTGGAACAGTATGCCGGTATGGACTATATTGCCTCAGAACAGGAGTTGTTGTCAGCCGCGGAAAAGCTGATGGAAAAGGGCATTGGGACGGTGGCAGTATCTATGGGAAAGAGCGGAGCAGTATTCCTGATGGAAGGCATGAAAGTGAGGTGCCCTGGATTGAAGGTCAAAGCACATTCTACGGTTGGAGCTGGAGATGCTATGGTGGCGGCTCTTTCCTATTCCTGGAGTGAAGGAAAGTCACCAGAAGATACCATGAAAATGTGTATGGCAGTTTCCGCAGGGGCGGTAACGACGATTGGAACAAAGCCGCCTTCTATGGATGTGGTTTCTTCCCTGTTAGAGCAAGTAGTATTGGAAGAAGTAAAGTAAGAAGAGAACAGTGATAAACATTACAGTTGAATCACACTGTAAGAGAGAATGAGATAGAAATGTTGTCAGAGAAATTGATATAGAAATATGGAAGAGAGGATAAGATATTATTATGAAGACTAAGGCAGTGAGAATGTATGGAGCCAGAGATTTAAGATTAGAAGAGTTTGAATTACCAGAAATGAAAGAGGATGAAATTTTAGTAAAAGTGATCAGCGACAGCATTTGTATGTTGACTTATAAGCTTGTGGAGCAGTCAGCTATGGCATTCAGTTTGAAAATAAACCCAAGCGCATTGTGGTCACAGAGGTCAGTGAGGATAAAATTGCCAGAGCCAAGGAAATGATTCCAGAGGATCAGGCAAAGAAAAATGGTGTAGAACTTCTGTATGTAAATACGGCCGCAATGGAAGAGCCGATTGAAGAGCTGCTGGCAATTACGGAGGGACATGGATATGATGATGTGTTTGCATATGTGCCAATCCGCCAGGTGGCAGAGATGGGCGATAAACTTTTGGCATTTGACGGCTGCATGAATTTCTTTGCGGGGCCGACAGATAATCAGTTTAAGGCAGAGATCAATCTCTATAACGCACATTATACCAGTACCCATATTCTGGGGACTACGGGCGGCAACAATGACGACTTGATAGAAGCCAACCGCCTGGCAGCAGGCATTAAATGCGGCACAGAGATTGAACTGCAGTGTGAAGGAGAGAACGAGGAGCAGGAGTTAAAGACCTTAGTGGAGTTGATTGAGAGCGGATTAGGAGAGTAGATTATGGTAGAAATTAAGGTACAAAAAACAGCGTCGAGAGGAATCGCCATTGCCTCGGCATATATTTACCGCGAAGTAGATTTGACGCCTGATCAATATTCCGTTGCAGAAGACGAGATTGAGCAGGAGGAGGCGCGTTTTCAAGAGGTGAAACGAGCGGTATTGACAGAGCTAGAACAGCTTGCCCAGGAGAATCCTATTTTTGCAGCGCATATGGGAATTGCGGATGATTATACACTTCAGGAAGGGATTGTGACCAGAATCCAGTCGGGTAAAAAGAATGTACAGCAGGCAATTTTGGAAGCAGTGGAGGAAGTGGCGGCCATCTTTGAGCAGATGGAAGATGAGTATATGCGAGAACGTAAGGCAGATGTTCTGGATATCGGCAAACGATTTTTGATAAAATGTAAAAAGATCAGTGTTCAGGATCTGGGGGCGATTCGTCAGCCCGTGATTGTGGTTGCGAAAGATTTATTTCCTTCCGATACGGTAAAAATGGATCCAAAATATATCAAAGGAATTATTACCGAGGAGGGCGGCGTTACCAGTCATGTGTCGATCATGGCCAAAAACTATGGAATCCCAGTATTGACAGGGGTATCAGGTATTTTGGATCAGGTGGAAGATGGTCTTACCATCTGCATGGATGCCAAATGCGGCACAATTGTAGTAGAGCCAGAACAGGCAGTACTGGAAGCGTACGAAAGGCTGTCAGAGGAAGAGGCGATTGAGCAGGAGAACATCAAAAAATACCGTGCTCTGGAGCCGGTTACGCCGCAGGGCAAGCGGATTTCTTTGTGCATCAACGTGGGAAATACGGAAGAAATGAAACTTGCTTTGGATAAAAATGTGGATGGTGTGGGACTGTTTCGGACGGAATTTTTATATATGGAAAACAGCCATTTTCCCACCGAGGAGGAGCAGTTTGCTGTCTATAAGGAAGCTGCTACACTCTGCCCGAAGGAGGTAACGATACGAACCCTGGATATTGGCGGCGATAAAAGTCTGCCATACTATGAATTTGAGCCAGAAGAAAATCCATTTTTGGGTTGGCGTGCCATTCGTATTTCCCTGGATATGCCGGAAATGTTTGAGACACAGCTCAGGGCGATTTTAAGAGCCAGCGTCTTTGGCCATATTCGCATTATGTTCCCAATGCTGATTTCTGTGGAAGAGCTTTTAGAAGCAAAACAGATCGTAGCGAAATGCAAAAATAAGCTGCGTCAGGAAGGGATTCCTTTTGATGAAGGAATCGAAATTGGAATGATGATGGAGACGCCGGCAAGTGTGCTTCTGGCTGAGGAGTTTGCCAAAGAAGCAGATTTCTTTAGTATTGGAACCAATGATCTGACCCAATATATCCTGGCAGTGGACAGAGGAAATAAAAAAATTGTCTCACGATATGATTCCTTCCATCCTGCGGTTTGGAAAGCGATTGAGACGATTATTCAGGCTGGACATAAATATAAATGCAAGGTGGGGATGTGCGGAGAGCTTGCCGGAGACGTTGCGGCTATTCCCAAATTGCTGGAGCTTGGCTTAGATGAGTTTAGCATGTCGGCTGGAACTGTAGATTATGCCAGAAGAGCGATTATCGGTAAAGTTATTTGATGGGAAAGATGCACAGTATCTTAAAATCTCAGTATATTATCATAGGGGAGATTTTATAAATAAAGGAGATGCTGTGTATGGAAGAAAGAGAAAAAACGCTTACAGATAGCTGTAGTTTTATGGGCATAGAACCAATTATGATGGCCTTGCCATACCCGCCGATTGCGGTACAGGAAAAGAATCTGGGCTATGCGAATCTGCTTAGTATTGATTATTGTGGTTCTGTGTCGGAGATGTCTGCGATCACTCAGTATATTAATAATGAGAATCGCCTCTCTTGTGAGAATTGTCCAATGGCGAAGACACTTTTGGGAATTGCAATGGCAGAGATGATGCATTTGCAGAAATTGGGACAGATGATTGCTTTGCTTGGGGGAAATATTGATTTTACGGCGAAATACCGCAATGGCAAACAGAAAATGTGGACGCCAGAATATCTCAATATCCCAGAACATGCAAAAAGTATGCTGCTGGCTGATATAGAAGCTGAGAGAGCAGCGATCAGCCAGTATGAAGCACATATAAAAATGGTCAAGGATGACTGTGTGAATGCAGTGCTGAAAAGGATTATCAAAGATGAAGAGTATCATATTATGCTGTTAAAAGTATTGCTGAAAGAATTGTGTGAGTAGTAGAAGATAAGTAACGAATCAGAACCACATTTTTGTGGGGGCTGATTCGTTACTTATTTATTGGCGGCGCAAAAGCGGCTGCTGAATTAGGCATCCCTGAAAACACTATGTACGGCTGGACGAAAGCGGTAAGGGAAGGACGGCTGGACATTGGTTCCAGCTCACACACCACACACGGCCATGAATCTGGCGGAGGAACTGGCAGTCCTGCGCATACAGGTCAAGAGCAGGAAAAAGAAAACCGCCGACTGAAAGAAAAAAATGAATTTCTTGAAGAAGCAATATTATTGCAAAGTAGAATATGCCTGTTGGAAGCATTTTCTCCCCCTATGATTGAAAGAGTATCAGGGAAAAGATTTATTATAACCAAGGGATATTCCAATAGAAGTGCATTGAAATACTCCTTTTCCCATGATAGGGTTTTTTATTGCCGGGAATCCGCCCTGTAACCCACCACTTGCCCTGCAAATGCCTTCTGATAGAGGGGGTTACAGGCTCCTTGGATTTTGCGGTATATGAAAATTGGATTGCCGGATAATTTTTGATGTGCTATAATATGTGTAAGGAGCAGTCGCGTTACAAGGTGGTGAGCCTCCCAAACTTCACGGAAGATGGGAGGTGGTGCAGATGGAAAGTACATATGATATTTTAAGCCTGTTATTTTTGGGCGGTAACTTCCTGATCGCATTGCTTGCCTATTTGGATAATAGGAACAACAGACGAAAATAAATAAGCCTACCTTGTATCTTGACCGGATTAGGTAGGCTTATAACTTACTTATGAGGCTAACCACTTTGTGGGCAGTTGCTCCTTTTCTATAATATAACATTTCTATATCTGAAAATCAACTGTATTTTTAGAATCCGGTGGAATTATTATCCTTATTATTTGACACACATCCCGTAAACGGACACCGTTTTTCTGTGGTTTTACGGTTTTTAGTAAGATAGGATGAAAAGAAGAAACGCCAATAAACAGGCGCTTACAGCGTTCCATATAGATGGATAAAAGCCATACCATAAAAACGTATGGGTGGTTATTCAGTTTTGTTTTAGCCACAAATCTATAATCGGAAGTTATCTTTGTCTTTTCATCAGCCGATGCTTGAATGCTCTAATTCTTGCACCATAGCGACTTGAATATAACAAACCCACCAAAAGCATTCCAACTGCAAATCCCTGTACAATATCCAGTCCTAACATAATTGTTGAATTATCGTAAAAGCTAGTGTCTTTCATAATGGTATAGACTAATACTAAAAGAAATGCTATTCCATTACATATTCGTACACGTTTATTGTATCGTGCCGCTTCCGTGGTTGTACTAATCGTTAGTGTATTTGTTTTAATTTACCGCCGAATTTGAATTTGCAATAAAGTACTCCAGTAGAAATTTTTTTATTTTTGTATGCTGCAATAACTTTCTCAAGCCATTCATCTTTATAGTTTAATACAAAACTGTCATAAATCAATCCAAAGTCGTCAGAAACATAATCCGCCAACTCACTTTCGGTATTTTTTTCAATTATCATGAACGCTTTTTCTCTTAGTTAGCTTGTTCTTCATTTTCGTCTGTATAACTTTGGAAATTTTTTAGTCGTTTCGGTGCAGATCAATGATTTTTTTTCGTTTATTTTCGGAATTTTCAATTGCCGAATATCATGGTTGTGTATTTCTCTGTTTAGGGGAATAGGAGTAATTTTATACGGTAATTACCGCATGAAAAAAGACTATAACTGTTAATGTCATAGCCTTTTAAGGATTGAAGATGTCCCTTTTGTATTTGTTTGTTGCACCTTGTATCGTTCAATATCTGTTGAAAAGACAAATCCGCGCCACTGCTTTTTCACTCTAATTGTTTGTGGAGCACCGTCCAACTAAGATAAACCTGATTATTCACCGCTTATGGAAGTTGAAGTTTTCTCCTGGTAAAACAAAGCAGGCTAGATTTTCTGCTAACAATCCTTTACTCTGTTCTGACACTTTAGCACGGTGCGTTAATGGTGCGTTTGCGCCGCAGGCTACTGTCCAAACGCACCATTAACGACTACCGTGCGAGTGACGCAGAACATTGTGATGTAATGAATGATAAATCTCAACCTTGGAGCTTCCCCAAAGCAAATAGACCAGAAAATCTAACCTTTTCCTAGATTGTATCATATTTTCCCAAAATGTCAACCTTTTTTTGTTAGATTTCGTCAAATTACTTGAAAAAATGTCGAAATTATACTATAATTTCATATAACTGTTCAGAACTTCATGAAAATACATCATCAAACGTCTTAAATTTATTTTAAAAGAGATGAATATGTATTTCTATATTATAAGATGGCAGACGTGCAAAATTGTTTTTTTCAGCAAAGCTGACCTGCGCGCCGCCGCAAGAACGCCAAGGCGTTCTGGAAATTTATCATATGATAGAAAGGAAATGTTGACAATGATGAAGAATTTAACATCAGAGGAACAACAACGGCTCTGGAAATTGGACGAGCCTCCGATTCGCAGAATAATGCTTTGGGGCAGGGATAGCAAGAAAGATCCATGCCTGCTTATTTTGTATGGAGAGCACAAAGTTGAGCGAGAAATAAAATCTTCTCCTCGGTCTTATTATACAGAGGCATATGTTTTGAAACCGACAGTAGTGTATACGCATTATGCCATTTTTCATGGAAAAAATGGACATTTACCCTCTATTCCGAATACACATTACTACAAAAAAAAGAACCTGCTTTGTTATACCTACGGCTATAAAACTGCCCACAGATATTGGGATTACAATAACAGCACAGGTTGGGAGTATTATGAAGAAATTGATAAGCAGTATATTATTGATGAATTTTATCAGATCAAACAGACAGTGGCTTTCCCTTATTATGAGGATAAGAATTACACAGATTATATTGCTTATTTAAAGGAAAACCAAATTGAATTTAAGGATATTGAATTGATTGAGGCCCCCAGTGATTTGTTTGATTTTGAGGCTGACAGCCCATATATGGAGACCATTGTGAATATGTTTTCCAAGGAACGGTTATATTCAAGAAGAAAATATCTCAGTCAGTTTATAAAGATGCAGCCTTCGGTAGAAGAATATGAACGTATCTTAAAAGTTGCAAGTGTAGAATTGGCATGTGGTATCTTCCAGGAGCTAACGATCGAGAAGAATCCGATTTTACTTAATACTGCCAAACAGATTGATACAAGCGATGTATTGTGGGCAAAGAAAGAATATCACAGTGGATTAAATCGTTGTATTCAGCAATATATAAGCGTATTTGATGAGAAGCTGCTGAATGAGCAAAAAGAATTTATCTACAAAACACTTCCGGAAATGGATTTTCAGATTAAGCAATTAACATTGAAGGGCGTAAAATTAAAAGGTAGTGAGTTGGAGGAGTATTTAGAGAAACCCAAGGCTTATGACAACATTTATTATTGTTTTGGCAATCAGGAACTCTATGAAAAAAATACTTACATAGACGGCACAAATGTAAAAAATATTGCCTATAAAAATACTATACAGACAGCAAAGGCATATGAGATGGCTGATGCTCTAGGGAAAATAGCATACTATTTAGACATTCCAAGGACCGCCAATTATTTTAGAGGAAGCGGCAGGTCAGGCGCATACAATTATTATTTACGTTATTTAAGAAGAATACTTGACGAATACAAGGCAACGGATGAAGTCAAATTTGTAACAGCTGCCCGTGAAATGCTGATCAGCTATAAAAACAACGATTATATGGATCTGTATTATGCGGATATTTGTTATAATTTCTTTTTTGACAGGTATTTCGGCAATGTAATTGTAAATGATGAGGCGGCAGAGCATTCCATCTGGAACAGATATCTGGAGGACATTATTTTTGTAGCCAAGAACGCAAAGGCTTTACGGGTACATGAGTTCTGTTATGCCATATTAAAAAAGGCAAAAGAGCAGCATAAGTTTGACTCTTATGAGATCAATGAGCTGATTGCACTTGTAAAAATACCTTATGAAAAAACAGCAGAATTATTTAAGGAAATATTGCTGCCCCAATTGGAGGCTATGCAAGAGTTTGATGCAGAGATTATGATCTCTTTGATGGATGCATCCTCAGAGGATATGTGGGAGGCTGCAAAGAAATATTTTAAACAGACAAACGGAAAATTCCAGCCGGAACATATTGCTGAGTTCCTCTTTTTAGATACCATAGAAACATGGTACAGTATCTTAGAGGATAACATCAATCATTTTACGATCGCCGAGTATACTGTCTTTTTAAAATCTATCGCTGAGAAGAAGGAAGAATTTTTGGAACAGCAGATAGAACTTTCCGAACAGATTACAGATTTACTGATTAAATCTGTCGGTAAGTTGGAGGCGGCAGCCAAAGAGGAACAGCAAGAGTTGCTGCGCTATTTTACCTCTCTGTTGTTAAGCTTTACCAAGATGCCGGATTTCCTTTATGATATCACAGAAAATATTATCTTCTCTGTGCCCTATGATGTCTTAAAAGATACGTTGGTCGTTATTTCACAGCATGGCAAAATGACAGAACGGGAATACAATACGGTATCTTTACTGAAGACCTGCAAAGAAGAGAGCTTGCCCAAAGACAGTTTGATTTTGTCGATTTTGGAAACCGGTTCGAAAAGACTTGTAAAAACACTTACCGAGGTTGTAGAGCGGCAGCAGGCAAAACTTGTTGATAGAACAACGACTTTATTACTGCTGTTTGAATGCAATGTATATCATCTAAATCAAATTGCCCAGTCTGTATTTGAGGGAATGGAAGTTACTGAAAGAGAAAAATTGCATCTCATTCTATTGGATTCTCCAATTGAAAGAACTTATCAGTATGGTTTGCAAAAACTCGATGACTGGTATGGAAATAAGATTCCGTCACAATTTATTCCACGGATGATGGAGCATCCTTGCGTTGCGGTGAAGGCTTATCTTTCCCATAAAATGGAACAGGCTTTTTCTGACATAAAAGAGGCGAACCCAGATTTATATATTTACTATGTCAAAACCCTGCTTTATCTGCCCAATAAAGTTTCAAAAAGCAAGGAACAGATCTATCATTCTATGCCGCTGTTTTTGAAATATTATCCAGAAAAGCAGCAGGAAATTGAGCATATACTGCTTGATATTGGAAGCACAAACAGCAAAATAGATTCTGAGAGAGCGCTTGTGGCATTTGCTCGGGTTCAGAAGGAGGTAGGCACGTTATGAAAGTAGGTTATAAATATGCAAGCCCTTCCCGTTGTATGCAGGTTGACAATCAAACAACGTTGGGCTTCAGTCCTGATTTATCCCGCGATGAAAAAGTTTCTTTTTGCGGTAAATTAAAGCATCCTTTATTGTTTCGCGATGCCATGCTGATGTTAAGAGAGATTGTTGTTTCCGATACAAGAAAAAAGACAAAAGAGAGAACCGAGTATTTTACATGGCTTGATGAGGAAATTGAACGCCGCATAAAGGTGCATGAGCAGTACATGCCCAATGTAAGGGAATCGTTAAAGAAAGAGATGGATGCTTGCGATGTTGAGCTCTCACATAAGAAATATGCTATCAACCAGTTATTGAATATCCAAAGAAATTTGCAAAAGCAGATTGACAAGTATGACGCATGGAAGGATTATTATAAAATTGAACGGGATTTTTGGAAATTTATCAAGGACAGAGATTACAGCTTGTGGTTTGTGTTAGACCCTGTCATTACGGTTCACAAAGATCAGGTTTCTTTTGAAGCATTTTCACTTGACGAATCTGTCTATGGCTGTCTGTCGGTAGCGATGAATGAATTTGATTTAATGCAGCCACCTAAACTTGGAACCACAAATATTGACTTTTCCGCCAAATTAGAGCAGGAAATGCAGAGATTTAGAAGCTATACAGATGTCACATTGTCGGTCAATCCAGAAGGGTTTACGATAGACAATGATATTGTGCCAGAGTATGTGGAGAAGAAAATTGATTTGCCTGAAACCTGGATCAAAGGATTTAACCAGGTGTCATCTGCAGCAGTTTTATCTGGTATGGAACTGAAGCTCTCTCCCTCTGATATGTATGATATCTGTGCATTTTTGAGAAAACACAAAGAGAAGAAGAGTCCGCGTTATATGAAATGGATTTTAGAACCAGGGCAAAGAGTACAGATTGTATTTGAGCCTTTCGGGACAGTCCTCACGCTGAATGCTGTCTATGAGGGCAAGCAGAGAAGAGAGGAAAAAATCTGGGGCAGAAGACGCTGGCTGGTTGTGGAAAAATTAATTCCCTTGTCGAAAGCGTTTTATGTGCGGCTTTTGGGATTTGGAATGCCCCAATTTATCCGTGCCGATATGGGTACCATGCAGATGACAGTTGGTTTCTCCTCATGGTCTTCTAATGACTGGGTAAAAGGCACTGCTTTTAATATTATGGCTGGATTTACAGGACAGGGCTGCTATAAAGATATTTATAAGTTATTGAAAGAGAAACGCTGTCTCTCTATACAGCAAATTTCGGAGAGTCTTCCAAAGCAGAAAAGTGATCGGATAAAAGCTGGTGTTGGCATGCTGTTACGGCGCGGCGAGGGTTATTTTGATCCAATCAATGACAAAGTACGTTTTCGTCATCTGTGCAACGCTCCTATTCCAGAAGAACTCTATGAGATCTCTGACATTGAAATTGATGTAAAAAGATACAGCAAAAGTGTCTTTGATAATATGAAGGTAAAATATACGCACAAGCAGGAGTTTGTATTTACGACAACTTACAAGCAAGAAGACAGATGGCCGCCTGTTACGGAAACAGAAGTGGTCATTGACCAGGATGGACAAATTACAAAGATCAATTGTAATTGCCAAAAATTTAAAAGAGGTGAGCGAAATCTTTCGGATCCTTGCGCACATATTCTTGCCCTTTATGTGGCCTCCTATAAATTGTTAAAGTTAAAAAATTTGGAATACGAGAAAGAATATAAAATCAATGATATTATGGAGATGTTGTTATAATGGATACAAAAGCCGAATATAGAACACTGGTACAAAATATGGGCAAGAAAGAATTTACCTTTCTTAAAATGCAGGAATATGGGTTTTGGCCTAGCAATTTACCAACGCCATATGAGCGCCAGCAAAATGAAACAGAAGAAGATTTTGAGAACAGGAAAAAACTGTTAGCTGAGCTGCAAAAACTTTCCGAGCAGATTTCCGGGGCATATCAGGAGAAGACGGAAATTGAGAAAAAGATTTCTCACTTAAAAAAGCAATATGAGGCTACCTGGGATTATGAAAAAATTCGTGCTGTTGTCTCCCAGGAAATTATGAAGGAATCGATTGCCAGACGAGCAGAGAGAAAAGCAGAGCGGGAACGGCAAAAGCAATTAAAATCAGAGGCTTGGAACAAGCGCAAAGCAGAAAATATTGTATTTATTGGCAAAGGTTATTCTGGACTGTTAGCAAAAAAAGAGACGGATGTGCAGAAACTGAAAGAGAATCAGATGCCTGTCATAGAGACAGACAGAGAACTTGCAGAATTTTTGCAAATCGAATACAAAACGCTGCGTTATCTGGTGTACCATAGGGATGTTGTCACCTTTGACAATTATTATCGCTTTGATATTCCCAAAAAAAGCGGCGGAACCCGTCATATCGCTGCGCCCAAATCACAGCTCAAAGCGGCACAGAGGCAGATATTAGAAAAAATTCTGCAAAAAATAGAGGTTTCGGATCTGTCACATGGATTTATGAAATCAAGATCGATCCTCACAGGTGCAAAAGTACATAATACCAGTCCTGATTTATTGATCAATATTGATTTAGAAAACTTTTTCCCTACCATTACATTTGAGCGTGTCAGGGGCTTATATCAGTCTTTTGGCTACTCAGGTTATATCGCGTCACTGCTGGCGATGATCTGCACTTACTGCGAGAGGATGCCGCTTGAGATAAAAGGAGAGGTAAAATATATCAAAACTTCCGAGAGAATACTGCCGCAAGGTTCTCCGGCAAGCCCTATGATCACAAATATTATTTGCAGAAATATGGATAAGCGCATCAATGGTCTATGCCAAAAGCTGGGGTTTACTTATACAAGATATGCAGATGATATGAGTTTTAGCTATATTGGAGACACTGAGAATTTAGCAGTCGGAAGTTTTTTGAACAGTGTCAATCAAATTATTGAAGCCGAAGGCTTTCACATGAAACAAGAAAAAACACATATCTTGAGAAAGAATAACAGACAGTATATCACTGGTATTGTAATCAATGAAGAGATTGGTGTTCCCAAGAAATGGGTGAAGATATTAAAAGCTTCTATGCATAATGCACAGAAATTACATGAGTCTGGTGGTTCGGTATCTTCTCAGACAATAAACGAGATCTCAGGAAAAATTGCCTGGCTGAAAAGTGTAAATGCCAAGAGATACCAAAAGGTAATCAACCAGGGGAGCGAGTTGTTGAAAAGATTAACTTAAGTATTTTTAAGGTTTTTCAAACTTCATATAATGAGATGATATATATTTTAGGCTGCCGCATTAAGAAAATTTCAAATAAGATATATGAGTAAAATGATACAATATCTTGTTTTGTTTATTCTTAGTGCGACAGCTCCATTTTTCAGTACCAAATTTATAAAGAGTTATAGGAGGAAAGGTTGAAAAAGAATAGTAGAGATAATCCATTTCCATAAGGGCATAGCAAACAGACCATCTTGCGGTGGTCAATTAAAAATTGAATATGTAGCAAAGTTAAGGTTTATTCAGTAGCTGGCTTGATTTTATATCCCTGAAACTGTGCCATTAAGATTGCCTGTTCTACCGTGATTTCACGGTTTACTGGAAGAACATCACATTTTCTGTAAAGTTCGGCATTATAGGGTTCCTTATTTTTCAGCATGTTGTATAATGCTGTTAGGAGCATTCTCGCAATAGCGATGATTGCTTTCTTGTGGCCGCGGCGTTTCCTTAAGCGGAGATAGCGGTTGCGGATTTCAGGATGCTTTTCACTTTTCACCACGGAGTTGGCGCATTGGACCAGAAGTGGTTTGATATAGCATCCGGCTTTGGATACCCGGACAGATTTTTTCTTCCCTGCACTTTCATTATTGGTC
>Ga0137306_101221_pt1 | contig 27534 bp, 21 predicted proteins | sample Inofroosms_March_FD_97187 | JGI IMG/M metagenome (GOLD analysis project Ga0137306, IMG submission 97187) | Mouse cecal microbial communities from Vienna, Austria - N-Acetylneuraminic and N-Acetylglucosamine D2O microcosms_March | ecosystem: Host-associated > Mammals > Digestive system > Large...
TCCGGCAGTTCCAGCATGAAGTAGGACACAATAATGCCATTATCATACATGTAACCCTGATTCCTTATCTGAAAGCATCCGGTGAAATGAAGACCAAACCCACACAGGCGTCTGTTAAGGAACTTCAGGGCATGGGAATACAGCCGGATATGATCGTCTGCCGCACAGAACTTCCTCTGGAAAAAGGAATCAAGGACAAAATTGCCCTTTTCTGCAATGTCCCAAAGAATCATGTATTACAGAATCTGGATGTGGAGTATCTGTACGAAGCACCGCTTGCCATGGAAGAAGAGCAGCTGGCGCAGGTTGCCTGCGAATGCCTGAATCTTCCCTGTCCGGAGCCTGATCTTACGGACTGGACAGAGATGGTCAATAAGCTGCGGCATCCGGTAACAGAGGTCAATATTGCTCTTGTCGGAAAATATATTCAGCTTCACGACGCTTATATCTCCGTGGTAGAAGCGCTGAAACACGGCGGCATTGACAACCGCGCTGTTGTGAACATCAAATGGATCGATTCCGAACTGGTTACGGAAGAAAACGCCGACAGAATATTCTGTGATGTAACCGGCATCCTGGTACCCGGCGGGTTCGGCGACCGTGGAATTGACGGTAAAATTACCGCCATTCGTTACGCGCGGGAACATCAGGTTCCATTCCTTGGACTTTGCCTTGGCATGCAGCTTGCCATTGTAGAATATGCCCGCCATGTGGCCGGCCTGGAAGACGCACACAGTATGGAACTGAATCCAAATACCCCTTACCCGGTGATTGCCCTGATGCCTGATCAGAACGGTGTAGAAGATATCGGCGGAACACTGAGGCTCGGCTCCTGTCCCTGCGTATTAAGCAAAGACACCAAAGCATATGCACTGTATGGAAATGAGCTGATCGAAGAACGCCACCGGCATCGCTATGAAGTCAATAACGATTACCGCTCCAGCCTGACAGAACATGGATTGACCCTGTCCGGACTGTCTCCGGATGGCCGGATTGTGGAGATGATTGAATTAAAAGAACATCCTTTCTTCCTTGCAACTCAGGCACATCCGGAACTCAAATCCCGCCCGAACCGGCCTCATCCGCTGTTCAAAGGATTTGTAGAAGCGGCGCTGAAAGCCCAGGACTGAACCGCAAAACGAGACTGTTTTAAAAGGGACCGCACAGCACAGCAGTCCCTTTTATATTTGGAACGCACAGTGAAAATGCACTCCCGTCCGCAGGCAGTCATTGCCTGCCCGCTTATATCATTTTTTCAGTGAATCATATCCTGATAGAATTCATATGCTTCTTTATCTGTAAAGCCTTCATGAACAATCTTTCCGACAGCCTGCGCCATCTCGACCGGATGCTCACTCTGGAAGATATTTCTGCCCATGTCAACTCCTCTGGCGCCTTTGGAAATCACCGTATACGCCATTGTCAGCGCCTCCGCCTCCGGGAGTTTCTTTCCGCCTGCCACAACAACAGGCACCGGACATGCGGCCACAATCTCTTCAAAGTTCTCGCAGTTATACGTCTTTACCAGCTGAACACCCATTTCCGCCACTATCCTTGTAGCCAGTTTGAAGAAACGATCGGTCCGTTCCATATTTTTTCCTACTGCTACGACACCAAGAGTCGGTATACTGTAACGCATACCGGCATTGACGACCTTTGACAGATTGGCAATACTGGAAAGCTGTCCGTCTGCGCCGATAAAGGTCTGCACTGCCATACAGTCTGCATTCATCCGAATCGCATCCTCGACGTCCACTGCAACCACCTCATGGGACAGATCGTCATCCAGCATGGAAGAACCGGAAGTCACCCGCAACGCAATGCCCCTGGTAATCTGAGGCGGCACGCAGGTACGGATCGCACCTCTTGTCCCCATAAATACATCTACATACGGCGCCAGCCTCGGGAGCAACAGATCCAGCCGCTCCAGTCCCGCTGTAGACCCCATAAAATACCCATGATCAAATGCGAACATCACCGAATTGCCGCTTTTGGGGTTAAAAATATTGGACAGATGCTTCTGCATTCCCCAGTCCAGACTGTTTGCACCTTTCACATAATACCCTTCCTGATTGGCAAAAGGTATATCCACATGGTAATCTTTTGCTACCTTCAATCCATCTTTGTCTGCCATATTCATCCGTTCCTTTCTTCTGATAATCAATACTATACGCTTCCCGGATGCCCTTGTCAATCCGGATGCCTGTTGACAAACTCCGCCTTTCGTGGCAAACTTTTCATAACACACAGCATTTTGAATTTAAAAGGAGGGGTTTTATGGCAGAACAATATTTAATGGCGGTCGATGCCGGCACCGGCAGCGTAAGGGCAGTCCTGTTCCGTACAGACGGAACACAGATCAGTTGTGTCCAGAAAGAATGGGAACACAAAGAAGATCCCCGTTACCCGGGAAGCATGGATTTTGACTGGGTACATAACTGGAAGCTGGCATGCGACTGTATCCGCGGCGCCATAGAAACGGCCGGTATCCTTCCGGAACAGATCGCCGCCGTTTCTACCACCTGTATGAGAGAAGGTATCGTGCTTTACAATAAGGAAGGAAATGAGATCTGGGCATGCGCCAATGTGGACGCCCGCAGTGATGATGAGGTTGGAGCACTGATTCGGATGAACCCGGAACTCGAAAAAGAGATCTACCTGCAGAGCGGGCAGACTTACGCGCTCGGTGCTCTGCCCCGTCTGCTCTGGGTAAAAAATAAAATGCCGGAAATCTATGCCCAGACTGCCGTAATTGGCATGTTCAACGACTGGCTGATCAAAAAACTTACCGGTACGGAAGCAATCGAGCCAAGCAACGGTTCTACTACCGGGATCTTTGATCTGCAAAGCCGCAGCTGGGACCCTTCTATTGCCAGGAAGTGCGGCCTGCGCGATGACATCTTTCCCCCTGTTACGGAATGCGGCAGCGTCATTGCCTCTGTAAATGAAAAAGGAGCGTCCGATACCGGTCTGCGAGAAGGTACTCCCGTCGTGGCAGGCGGCGGAGACTGTCAGCTGGGAACGATCGGTGTCGGCGCCACGCAGCCGGATCAGGCAGCTGTATTCGGAGGCAGCTTCTGGCAATATGAATTCAATACGGCAAGCGGAGCAACCGATCCGGAATGCAGGGTACGTGTAAACTGTCATGCAGTCCCAGGCGTCTGGCAGTACGAAGCGCTTGCTTTCAAACCCGGACTGGTTATGCGCTGGTTCCGGGATGGATTCTGTCAGCAGGAAAAAGAACAGAGCCGGATTACCGGAGAAGACACCTATGATATCATGAACCGGGAAGCTGCAAAAATTCCTGCGGGCTGCTATGGTATGATGTGTGCCTTCAGTGATGTAATGAATTTCATTAACTGGAAACATGCGGCGCCTACTTTTACCGGCTTTGAACTGGACCCGGAAAGATTCAACCGTTATACATTCTACCGCGCCATTCTTGAAAACACTGCGCTGCTGGTAAAGGGACATATGGAACTGGTCCATGAAGCAACCGGCAATCTGCCCTCTGAAATCATTTTCGCAGGCGGTGCTTCCAAAAGCCTCCTCTGGTCGCAGATCCTGGCAGACGTACTGGGTATTCCCGTGAAAGTCCCTGTGGTAAAAGAAGCCACTGCCCTGGGAGCAGCTATTCTTGCAGGCTATGGAGTCGGCATCTATAAAAGCATCGAAGACGGCGCCAGGAAAACCGTCAAATGGGACCGCACATTTGAACCGAATATGGAAAACCATAAAGTTTATGAAAAGCTTTATAATGTGTGGCGCAGCGTCTACGCCGCGCAACTGGAACTGGTAAATGAAGGGCTGACCAAACCCATGTGGGTTGCCCCGGGACTGTAAGGCAAGGAGAATATAATGTATATAGTTGATGAAAAAGACAAAGAATACCGCTTTGGAGACAGCGGCCCTAAATATCTGATGAAAGGTCCCCGCATGAATTTCGCTCTGGTACAATTCATGCCCGGACAGGATTTCAAGGCACATTATCACAATATCATGGAAGAAAATTTCTATATCCTGGAAGGTGAGATTGATATCGTCGTGAATGGAACTGTCAACCACCTGTATCCCGGTCAGATGATCCATATTGAACCCGGCGAAGTTCATTACTGTAAAAACAGTTATGACAAACCGGTCAAAATGGTTTCCACCCTTGCTCCCTATCAGGAAGCAGATAAGGTGGACGTGGAAAATTATACTTATTAGAACAGTTCGGGCAGGGAAATAATTTCTCTGCCCGAACTCTTTATTTTATACTTCAGCATCTGTTTTCACCTGTGCCTCCATAACGACTTTTCGAATCTCCTCTGCATGACCTTTAAGAGATCCCTGTACCATCTCCGGCTTGCCGCCGCCCTTTCCATGAAACTTTTCATTCAGTTCTCTGGAAAATATCCGCAGATCAACAGACCGGCTTCCGAGAATATAGTGATAACCGTTTCCATCTGTTCCTACAAACACGCCGCAGACGCCTTCACACCTTTCCACAGCACCGTTGACAAAATTGCGCGCCGCAATGTTGTCCAGCTCTTCCTCGAAAATGCAGACGTTCCTGCTCCCCGATGGCAGTTCCGCCAGTTTCTGCTGCAGATACCGCTCCTGCATACGGTTCAGCTGTTCCCTCAGTCGCTCCTGCTGCTCTTTCATATGCAGTACCGCTTCCCCGATCTTTTCCGGCTTTGCAGACAGAGCAACCGATACCTCCGTCACACTCTTCTGCTTTTTCTGATAATCCGCCAGTGCACGAAATCCGCACAGAATCGTCATCCGGCATCCGCCTCTGTGTTTTTCACAGTTGATGATCCTGATCAGACCGATCTCCCCGGACCTGTCCACATGAGGAGCGCAGCAGGCACAGATATCATACCCTGGAATCGATACGATACGGACCTGACCGTCAATCTCGATCTTGCTCCGATAGTCCACCTGCTTTAACTGTTCCTTTGTCGGATACAGCACCTGTATCGGTACATTCTCAAACACTGCCCGATTGGCGCGGATTTCCAGGTCTTCCACCTGCTCTGCCGTCAGCTCTCCGTTAAAATCCAGCGTCGTAAACTCGTCCCCCAGATGAAAGCCCACATTATCATAACCATACAGATTATGTACAAGTCCTGATAAAATATGTTCTCCTGTATGCTGCTGCATCCGATCAAAACGTACTTCAAAGTTCAGCCTGCCTTTCACGGTACATCCCCGTTCCAGAGGATTCTTTGTCTCATGATAGATGATACCTCCTTTTTCCCGTGTATCAACCACTTCCGCCTCACTCAACCAGCCGATATCTCCGCACTGCCCACCGCCTTCCGGAAAGAATGCCGTCCGGTTCAATATGATCCGATATCCCTCCTTCTCTCCTTTTGAAGACAGCTTCTCCTCACAGGACACTACCGTGGCCTCGAACTCTTTCATATGGCTGTCCTTATAATACAGTTTCTCTGTCTCCTGCCCCCGCAGGTCCACCTGTTTCGCTTCCATATTTATTTTACTCCTTTTATTCTGTCAATCCGACTGCCGACAGGGCCGCCGTTTTTCGTTTGCTGATAGACTTTACCCGTCTTCCGGAAACAACAGTTTGTCCAGCGTCGGTTGAAATCCAAAGGTCTGCTTCAATTCCTCAACTTCCCTCCGTGCCTTCTTCTTTACCGAAGCCGGAATCACAGTCCGCACGGCCCGAATCAGGATATTTTTAGGTGTATGGGACAGGTCGACAAATTCCAGAAGCTGCGTTTTATAACCGCATGCCGTCAGAAGATTTCCCCGGATGGCATCCGTCATCAACGCCGCTGTTCGTTCCTGCACAATCCCATAACGGGTCAGAATGGACAGTTCCTCACTTTTCATCTGCCTGTTCAGTTCATGCTGACAACAGGGGACGGAAAAAATCAGCTTTGCTTTCCAGCGGACGGCATTATAAAGCGCATAGTCCGTCGCCGTATCACAGGCATGCAGCGAAATAACCATATCCACCGGGTGCAGGCAATCATAACCATTAATATTTCCAAGCTCAAACCGCAGGCCTTTGTAACCATATTTCCGGGCGGCCCGGTTGCAGTTTTCAATCACATCTTTTTTCAGATCCAACCCTGTAATCTGAACATCCAGTCCCTTCAACTCCGTCAGATAATAGTACAGAATAAATGTCAGATATGACTTTCCGCATCCAAAGTCGATCACTGTGACTGTGCGGTCTTTCGGCAGACTGTCAATTTCATCATCAATCAGCTCCACAAACCGGTTGATCTGCCGGTACTTGTCATACATGGAACGTACTACTTTCCCTTCTGAAGTAAAGATCCCCATATCCATAAGCGGCAAAACTGCGGTTCCCTCTTCCAGAATATAGTTCTTTTTCCGGTTATGGTCCCTCTTTTCCCCCGGCGCCTGTACTGCTTTTTTCCTCTGAAAAAAAGCTTTTCCTCCTTTGGAAATACGGATAATGTACTCCCATTCACCATCCCAGGCATTGCACTGACGAAAAACCGAGGACAGGGCTTCCAGCAAAAAAGCCCCCATCCCGTCTTCTGCCAGAGTTTTATGAAAAACCTGTTTTTCGGTATATTGCTCCGCCTGCCAGCCGGATTCCAGACGGTTCAGCACAATCTTATGATATTGCCGCTCTGGCCGGTCTTCCTCCGGCACTGTCTTTTTTGTATTGCTCAAAACAATCCGGTAGATTTCAGCCTCCGAAAGCTCCTGCACCATCTGCCGCAGACTCTGCTCTGTTTTCTTCATCTCCTCACTCCCACTCGTCGAGCGTTTCCAGAAACTCAATCAGTTCCTGTTTGGTCTGTGCGATCTGCTCCTGATCGTAGGAATTCAGTGCATGTTCAAATTTCCGAAGTACCTGTTCGACCTGTGCACGCTTATACCCCAGACTTTCTTCATAGATCCGCTCTCCGCGCAGCAAAAGTACTTTGTTCTCTTCTTTATCTCTTGGATGAATCTTCAGATAAGACAGTGTTTCCAGACGTTCCTCGATCTCCTCTTCGCTCATATCCACATCCCGGTCTTTGAATACCTGACGGGTTTTCTTTCCGGTAGACAGCACCTCCACTTCCACTTCCAGAATGGAATTGATATCGTACGTATAAGTCACATCCACTGCTTCCTCCCCTGCTTTATTCGCAGGGATATCGATCATTAATTCTCCCAGAGAAAGATTATTCGCTGCAAAACGGCTTTCCCCCTGCAGAATGTGAACCCGGATCTTTGTCTGATTATCCCTGACCGTATACAAACGTTCGGTCCGGCTGGCCGGAATTACCGTATTCCTCTCGATAATCGGGAGAAATACCCCATTCTCAAACCGGTGCTCTTCATATTCTCTCACAACCTCCGTTCCCAGCGTAAACGGACAGACATCAGTCAGAATCACTTCCCGAATGCCTTCTTTGCGTTCTTTCATAGCCGCCTGGACTGCCGCGCCCAGTGCTACCGTTTCATCCGGATTCAGGTTCGTATCCGGAATCATATGAAAAAGTTTCCCGGCAAATTTCCGAATAACCGGCGATTTGGTAGCGCCGCCTACCAACACCACTTTATCAATATCAGACAGTCGGATATGGGCGTCTTTTAAACTTCTTTTTACCGGCTGACGAATCCGGTCCAGAAGCTCTTCACATGCTTCCTCATAATCAGCCAGATCTACGGAGAGAACATACTCCTCCCCTTCGATGTTGCATCTCATCTCGGAAGAGCGGGCGGAACCAAATCCGAGCTTGCACAGTTCCGCCTGCTTTCTGATATGCTTTCCTGCCTTTTCACTCAAGGTGAACCGGTTAACCTGCGGAAATTTGTCATAAAACATCTTCTCCAATACCGCCGTGAAGTCTTCTCCCCCCAGGAAATTGTCACCGGCCACCGCGTGGACTTCCAGTATCGTATCATACAGTTCCAGAATCGATACGTCAAAAGTTCCGCCGCCCAGATCAAATACCAGAAATCTTGCCTCGCCTTTCTGCTGCCACAGACCGTAAGCAACAGCGGCTGCCGTCGGTTCGCTGATGATACGCTCCACTTTCAGTCCTGCCAGCTCTCCGGCTCGCTTTGTAGCACGCCTTCTGGCATCATTAAAATAAGCCGGTACACTGATTACCGCTTCTGTCACCGGCTCTCCCAGGTAGACTTCTGCATCCTCTTTCAAAAAACGAAGCACAAAAGAAGACAACTCTTCTGCTGTAAACGATTTATGCCCCAAAGAGAATTTTTTACTGCTTCCCATGCTTCTCTTAAATAATGACGCTCCGCTGTCCGGATACAGGAGCATCCGCTCTGCCGCAGATTCCCCCACATAAATCTGCCCCTCTTCATCAACACTTACCACCGACGGCGTCATGGGTTTTCCCAGCCGGTTCGGTATAATCTTCGGGCCCTCCTCCGTATAATATGCCACGAGACTGTTCGTGGTCCCAAGATCAATTCCTACTATCATCTGTTTACTTTATCTCCTTACGAAGTTTTTTCACCATTGATTCCAGTTCCAGATCCACCGGGCAGAGTGCAAACGCTTTTTCATACTGTTCCAGTGCATCTTTTTTGCGGGCATTTCCCAGACAAAGACAGTAAAGGCCCAGATTCCGATATTTTTCATAGCACTCAGCATTCCTGCAGTGTTCGCACCGATAACCGGCATCCATGAGGCGGAACATATCATACGCCCTGTCCATCTCTCCCATGTACAGGCAGCACTCCCCAATTCTGGAAAGGTGGAGAGGACGCTTTGCCGGATAGGCGAGATATGCTTCTTCCGAATCTGCGCCTTCAAGGTAAAGATCATACGCCTTTCTGGCATGCTCCTGCGCTTTCTTATAGTGACCGAGAAGATAATGCAGCCTTGCCTGAAATCTTTCGTTCGTCGCACGGGATGTCTGTGAAGCGTTCCACCCGCTTCCCGCATAACCTTTATTGGCTTTTTCAAGAATCCGAAGAGCGCCTGTGTAGTCAAAGTACTGATTCATCAGCCGCTCTGCATAATCCGTATGCCGAAGATAGGCATCTTCTTTGATATTCGCAGACTGAACCGCCTTTTTGTAAAATCCCTTTGCCTTCCACAACTGTCCCTGAGCAAACCACACGTCTCCGATCTTCAAAAGATATTCTTTGTCATTCCAGCGGGCGCCGGCAGTTTCGTAGAATTCTATGGCCTTTTTATAATTCCTGCTGTAAAAGTAAAGATCCCCGATCTCCTCGTAAAATACTGTCCGGTCCGGATACCATTTCAGATCCTCCTGATAACAGATAATGGCCTGTTCATAATCTCCCATGATCTCATAACAGTCCGCCATATTGCTGAAAGGGAGAACTCTCTTATCCTTCTGTTTCCGGAGCATTTCCAGAGATTTCTCATACATCTCAATGCTCTTCTCATATTCTCCCATATGCTTATAGCAATAGCCGATATTATTATAGGCTGCCCAGTCTTCCGGCTGATAGGTCAGTGCCTTCTCAAAATCTTTCAATGCTTTCTGAAGGCGCATCGCCGCCCGATGCATGAGGCCCCGGTGAACCAGAATGTAGCAGTTTTCCTGCTGCTCCACCTGGCGGTCTATATAATGAACTGCATTTTTATATTCTCTGACGGCAAAACTCCTCTTATACCGTTCCATACAGATGTCTGCAATCTTTTCATTCACATCCCGGTAGGACTCCTGAATCTCTGCGGCCTTCCTGTAATTCTCAAAAGCCTGGTCTTCATGTCCCAGTCCCTCATGGCAGCATCCAATTCCATAATAATATCCGGCCGTCTCGTCATAATCCGCCTTTGCCGCCTGATAAGAGCCAAGCGCACCGGCATAGTCTTCTTTTCCACGCAGAATTTCCGCTTTGACCATAAAGTACTGGCATTTGGACGGATTCTGCCGAATTGCTTCTGTCAGATGAGTGAGCGCCTGATCAAACCTGTCATCGTCCCAGTAAAGAAGTCCTGTCTCAAATTCAATCTCTGACAGGTCTTCCATATCTGTTTCCGCCGGGTTTACAGACGCCTTCAGTTCCTGCAGCATACGCAGAGGCTCCTGGTGGTCCCCCTCGCTCTCCGACAGATAACGAAGCGTCCTTGCATGCAGAAATCTCATCCAGTCGCTGAACTCCACATGATTCTCGAGCGCCCGGTCAATTACCTGCTTTGCATCTTCATACTGATCATAGATGAGAAAGACACGGACAGCAAACAAATACGGTTTATAATATTCTGCATAAATTTCTACTGCGCGATGATAGTCATCCACTACCCCCTGCGCATTGTGCATCTCAAAACAGGACTGCTGTCTCACCAGATATGCGGGATAATACCCCCCGTCTATTGCAATAATCCGATCACACTGATCAGCTGCCTTTTCGTATTCCTTCATGGCGAGCCAGGTCTCCGCCAGATTGCACATGGCTCCCAGACGGTCATACATATCCGTATTCTCTTCCTCCGCCTTCTTCAGGAATTTCACCGCCTCTTCATATTCCTGCTCCCTGGACAAACAGATGCCCAGCATCAAATATGCGGTACCTTTTCTGCGAAGCCGTTTTTTTGCTTCTTCCGTCCCGTCATCCACAGTTGCTTCAATCATGGAAAGCCAGAGGCGAAGTTCCGGAATCGCCTCTTTATTCAGCCCGACTGCTGCCAGCACCCTTCCTTTCAGGTTATGGTAACTGTAATAAATATCTTCCCCCGGCGTAATGTCATTCAAAATCCTGACTGCTTCCTCCGCATTTTTGTTCTGATATTCACACCAGGCCATTTCCACGCGAATGGCGTCTCTTTCTTCCTGATTTTCAGATTCCTCAATCTGTCTCTTATATTTCTTCAGCAGAAGCTGATTCGCCTGCTCTATGTACACATCCGCCCGCTGTCCGGAACCATCCTCCTCCCAGAGATCAAGCGCCATCTCTTTTGCCTGTTCCGCAGTCTCCTCACTCTCCAGATAATATTTGATGATTCCGATTCTGGAATTATATGCCCCCTCCGACTGCTTCCACCAGGAAAACGCCGTTTCTTTTTCCCCCGCATCCCACTTTATATCCGCTGCTCTTGAGACAAGATAATTGTCTTTCGGATAGTTTTGGACCAGTTCCTCCGCCATCTGAAGCGCTTCTTCCGTTCTGCCCTGCGCCTGAAGAAGCTTCATATGCTCTGCTTCTTCCCATGGATACCACACACCATACGCCGGAAGTTCCGAATACTTCTCCGCCGCTTTCTCAAATTCATTTTGATCGCACAGGCCCCTTACTTCCATATAAGTGCGAATATATCCGTCTACGTTCACATCTTCCAGACGGATTGAATCTTCCCGGAGCCTCATGCGGGAAAAATCCACAAAGTAATCATACTCCGTGTAATGCCTTGCATAATCCAGAAAATCCGTCGGATACCGCTCCTTCAAAGATTCGTAGTCTTCCACAAACTGCAGTTCTTTATTCAGACACTGCCAGACTTCTCTGGGCAGATAAAAATGTGATAAAAGCCATGCCAGAAGTGCGTCTCTGGCATCCAGAGATGTATCCAGATTCTGGCAGATATCGTCTTTCAAAAGCGCTCTCCATTCCTCTGCATCTCCCCGTCTTTTAAAATTACGGTAAACCGCATCTATTTTGTCAAGCCAGAGATCAATCTCTGTTTTCTCCTCCTCCTCTTCCTCTGCCTCTTCTTCCGCTTTCTGAAGAAGCATAAGAGCGCCTTCATACGCTTCGCGAAGTTTCCGGAAGCCTTCCGGATCATCCTCCGGATTAGTAAACTTTAATTTCTTTCTATAAGCAGACTTTACGGCCCGCTCATCGTTCAGTTCGTCCAGTTCCAGTATATGAAATATCAGTTCCTTCTCCATACTGATTCCCCCTCTTCCTGTAATCCAGTCCGACAGCGCATCTATGTTAGACAGTATATCACTTTTTCAGGGACTTGAGTAGAGGAAAAATATATGCTTTAACGCAATCGGGCAGGGAAGAAATTCTTCCCTGCCCGTCTGTCAATACTGTCATTTTACTGATATGACTTCTTTTTTATTTTAATATTGTTTCTATATTTAATATTATCTCATGGAAGCTACACGGTCAAATTCGTCCTGAATCTCCTGGGACGGCGCCGAAGTCAGAAGACTTACCGCCACATTCACAATCAGAGCAACCAGAAATGCCGGAAGCAGTTCATAAATGCCGAACACACCTCCCACAGGGCGTACCAGGAATTTCCACACAAAGACCATAACGCCGCCGCTTAACATGCCTGCAAGAGCCCCCTGCAGATTGGAACGTTTCCAGAACAGAGCCAGCAGCACAAGCGGTCCAAAGGAAGCTCCAAAGCCAGCCCACGCAAAAGACACGATCTGAAAAACCGAACTGTTGGAATCTCTGGCAATAAACATACCGACCACCGCAATCACCAGAACGGTAATACGCGCTACCAGCATACTGGTCTTTTCATCCATATCCCTGGCAAATACTTCTTTGAGAATATTCTGAGAAGCGCTGGAAGATGCCGCCAGGAGCTGGGAATCTGCTGTTGACATAGTTGCCGCAAGAATGCCGGCCAGAATCACACCGGCTACGAGCGCTGCAAAAACACCATGTCTGGAAATCAGATCTGCGATCGTGATAATAATAGTCTCTGAATCCTCAAGAGCCGGAATCGAACCAACCTGTGTCATGGCATTGCCGATCACACCGATAAAGATTGCCACTGCCATGGAAATCACTACCCATATGGTAGCAACTCTTCTGGAGAGATCCAGTTTCTTCGCGTCCTCAATCGCCATAAACCGAAGAAGCACATGAGGCATACCGAAATATCCAAGTCCCCATGCCAGCATGGAAGCGATCGTCAGCGCACCGTACGGAGCCGCTGACCCTGTCGCCGGATCGTGAATCTGAATCAGGCTGAAATATCCGGCCATCGATTTTGCATTGTCGATCACCGCGCCAAAACTGCCCACATTATTAATTCCGAATCCAAATACAACAACAATGGCAATCGTCATGATAATACTCTGCAGAAAGTCCGAAGTACTCGCAGCCAGAAATCCGCCCAGTGTTGTATAAGCTACAATGACAATCGCACTGATAATCATGGCCGGCATATAATCCCAGCCGAACAGACTGGAAAACAGTTTTCCGCAGGCTGCAAAGCCGGATGCCGTATAGGGTACAAAAAAGATTATAATCACGATTGCGGACAAAACGGACAGAATTTTCTTCTCATCCCGGTATCGGTTGGAAAAAAACAATGGCAGTGTCGTGGAATTACGGCACTCATGCGTATAATGGCGAAGCCGTTTTGCCACAATCAGCCAGTTTACATATGTGCCAAGCGCAAGACCGATCGCTGTCCACGACGCATCCGCAAGACCGGTCAGATAGGCAACACCCGGCAGTCCCATCAAAAGCCAGCTGCTCATATCCGACGCCTCGGCACTCATGGCAGTGACAAACGGCCCCAGCTTTCTTCCTCCAAGATAAAAATCTTCTGTGGTGTGATTCTTCTTTGCAAGAAATACACCCATTCCCACTACGATCACCAGATAGGCAAGGATCGCAAGAAGCATTAGTAAACTTGTAGATGTCATACTCTATTCTCCCTCTCATTCTATTAATAGTCTGCTGAAAAGATGCTTATTTACGCACCATTTCTGCATTCTAGCACAATTTCAAATGGGATGCAATACAGAGTATGGTACAGAATACATTCTTGTATAAAGTACGGAATACTGTCCACGCCGTTCGAAGCAACAGGTGCGGTCTGTTTTTACCTTTCAGATTTCAGGCTGGAGATCATCATCGGAAGCTTTCTTGCAGCATCTTCCGAAAGCGAATATTCGCCTTTTCTAAGACACCATTCATAGAGAAGCGCCCGCTCACACATGGCATAATAATGTACCATCTCACCGACGCCCATGCTTTTCGTCAGTTCCCCCCGCTCCCTTCCTCTGGCAATAATTTTACGCAGCAGCTTATAATAAGTGCGGCCATGATCCAAAAGCGGTTTTTCTCCCCTGGTAACCAGCTGAGTGGAATAAAGTCTTGCCAGAAGGTCAATATTGATGGACTCTTCGATCATGGTAAGCAGCTCATGATTCAGATACAGCAGTATCTTATAGCAGTCTGCATCCTCCGCAATCTCCGGTTCCAGTTCCGCATACTTCTCATCCATCATATAGGCAAGAGAACCCAAAAGAGCGTCTTTTCCTTCAAAATAATGGTAAAACGAGCCCTTGGATGTCCTGGATTCTTCAATAATTTCTTCAATTGTTGTATCCTCATAACCCTGCTCGTAGAACAGTTTCCAGGCAGCTGACACAATTCTGCTCTTTGTTTTTTTTTGATTCTTTTTCGCCATAGTCCTCCTCTTTATCTCCGGTCACCGGGAAAGTTCTGCCGCAAGATGCGGAAACATTGCGATACTCCGTCCCAGAATTCCATGAATGCAGGCAATGGCCACTCCGTAATTGGTCATGGGAATCCCCTGATCAGACGCGCATTTCATACGAAAACGGACTTCTCTCTCATTCAGCATACAGCCTCCGCAGTGAAAAATCATCGCATAGGGCGACAGATCTTCCGGAAACTCCGTTCCGGAACAGAAATGAAATGAAAGCTCCTTTCCTGTATAGTTTCTGATCCATTCAGGGAGCTTTACCGTTCCGATATCCCCACATTGCCTGTGGTGCGTACATCCTTCCGCAATCAGTATCCGGTCTTTATTCTGCAAACGCTTCATTGCCGCCGCTCCTGGCACCGCATAATCCAGAATTCCCTTATAACGCGCCATCAGAATAGAAAAAGAAGTCAGTGGAATCTCTTCCGGAGTATCCGCAGATACCCTTTCAAACGCCTGGCTGTCCGTTACAACCAGCGCCGGACGTCTGCCCAGTGTGGAAAGCGTCTCTTTCAGTTCTGTCTCCTTTGCCACTACGGCAATCGCTCCCGCGTCAATCACATCTCTTATGGCCTGCTGCTGCGGCAGAATCATACGCCCTTTCGGCGCGGCGGAATCAATCGGTGTCACAAGAACAATAAAATCGGACGGCTGGATCAAATCACCGATGATTCGCCGTGTTTTGTCTGCTTTTGGAGCTGCGCCCAGGCGTTCTTTTAATTCATGGATCCCGCTTCCGTCTTTGGCACTGACATAGAGCGCTTCACCGTCATCAAGCTTTTGCCCTGTCAGAAGATCCGCTTTATTATACACAACCAGATAAGGAATTTCTTTTTCCCGAAACAGGGACAACAGTTCTTCCTCGCAGTCGCCGCTTCCTTCCTGTCCGTCGATCACCAGTACGGCAATATCCGTTTTATTAAGAACCTGCCTGGTTTTCCTGACTCTGAGTGTTCCAAGACTCCCTTCGTCATCATATCCCGGCGTGTCAATAACGACGACCGGACCAAGCGGCAGCAGTTCCATGGATTTTAAAACCGGATCCGTAGTCGTTCCCTTCGTGTCCGATACCACCGCCAGCTCCTGTCCGGTTACTGCATTGACTACACTGGACTTCCCGGCATTTCTTCTCCCGAAAAAACCAATATGTACTCTGTTTGAAAGCGGCGTGTCATTCAATCCCATATCTTTCTCCTTTCCTGTTCCCTCATGATCTTAGTTTCCTCAACGGTTCCAGACCAGTCGGACCTGGTGCAAACCATATACTTCCTACATACATTATAGGGAATCTTCACCCAAATTACAACGGAATGCATAAAAATGCAGTTGCAATATGTAACAATTCATTATTCTTCACACCTGGGCCGCGCACTGCTAAAATTACTATTGTACTTTTTCTGTAAATATTGTATCTTAAACATATTGTTGACAGTAAAATTACCTCACAGAGAAAGGAAGTATCTATGGAAAATTATTGGGAAAACAATCATTCCATCATGGATATCTTTGGAACAAATGTATTTAACGATAAAGCCATGCGTCAGTATCTTCCGAAGAGCATCTATTATGAACTCCGCAAGACAATCGAAGGAAGAAAAGAACTGGATCCCGCCATTGCAGATGTAGTCGCAGCCGCAATCAAAAAATGGGCAATCGAAAAAGGAGCAACCCATTATACCCACTGGTTCCAGCCGCTGACCGGTTTTACGGCAGAGAAACACGATTCTTTTATCACGCCGCCCAAAGAAGACGGTTCCGTTCTGATGGAATTCTCCGGCAAGGATCTGATCAAAGGAGAGCCGGACGCCTCTTCATTTCCATCCGGAGGTCTGCGCGCTACGTTTGAGGCAAGGGGCTACACTACCTGGGACTGTACGTCCCCTGCTTTCGTCCGCGAGGACGCCGCCGGTGCAATCCTGTGCATCCCCACCGCTTTCTGTTCTTTCACCGGAGAAGCACTGGATCAAAAAACACCTCTTCTGCGTTCCATGGAAGCCATACAGGAACAGACGCTCCGTGTTCTGCGCCTCTTCGGCAACACAACCGCCAGAAAAGTGATCCCTTCGATCGGTGCGGAACAGGAATATTTTCTCATTGACCGCCAGAAATATCTGCAGCGCAAAGATCTGATCTATACCGGCCGCACTCTGTTCGGCGCCATGCCGCCCAAAGGGCAGGAACTGGACGACCATTATTTCGGCACGATTCGCCAGCGTATTGCCGCCTATATGAGACAGGTGAATGAAGAATTGTGGAAAATGGGAGTACCTGCCAAAACGCAGCACAATGAAGTGGCTCCGGCACAGCATGAACTGGCTCCTATCTATGCGGAGGCAAATGTGGCCGCCGATCATAACCAGATCATGATGCAGACCTTAAAAAGAGTTGCCTGCCAGCAGGGACTGGTCTGCCTGCTCCATGAAAAGCCTTTTGCAGGCGTTAACGGTTCCGGTAAACATAACAACTGGTCGCTGACTACAGATGAAGGCGTTAATCTTCTCGACCCGGGACGCAGACCTCATGAAAACAAACAGTTTCTTCTGATTCTGGCATGTATTTTGAAAGCGGTAGACACTCACGCCGACCTGCTGAGGGAATCCGCTGCCAACGTAGGGAACGACCACCGGCTCGGTGCACACGAAGCGCCTCCTGCGATCATCTCCGTCTTTCTCGGCAAACAGCTGGATGATGTGCTGGAACAGCTTCTCCGTACCGGCAGTGCCACACACAGTTTACGAGGCGGCACTCTGCATACCGGCGTAAAAACGCTTCCGGATTTTGCGAAAGACGCGACCGACCGCAACCGGACTTCCCCCTTCGCATTTACCAACAATAAATTCGAATTCCGTATGGTGGGATCAAGAGATTCCATCGCCCATTCCACCGTAGTGATTAATACCATTGTTGCAGAAGCATTTGCCGACGCCTGCGATATTCTGGAAAAGGCAGATGATTTTGACGCTGCCCTCCATGATCTGACTATTCAGTATATTGCGGAACATCAGAAGATCATCTACGGCGGCAACGGATACTCCGAAGAATGGTTAGAAGAAGCGGAGCGCAGAGGACTCCCCAATCTGCCTTCCATGATCGACGCAATTCCTGCTCTGATAACGGAAAAATCCATCCGTATGTTTGAACGCTTCAAAGTCTTCAGCGAGTCGGAGCTACATTCAAGAGCAGAAATCAAATATGAATCTTATAATAAAGCGCTCAATATTGAAGCGCTCACCATGATCGACATGGCGGTAAAACAGATCATACCGGCAGTGATCGGTTACACAGGAACCTTATCCGGCATCATCCAGTCCATGAATACAATCGGCATAACTCCGACCGTACAGACTGATCTGCTGAAAGATATCAGTTCCCTGCTTGATGAGGCAAGCGGAGCCGTACGAATTCTCAGAAGCGTCTCGGAAGAGGCAGGGGGAATTCCTGACAATCGGACCCGCGCCCATTTCTACCATAATTATGTGCTTCCTGCGATGGAAGCTCTAAGAAGACCCATTGACAAACTGGAAATGCTGGTGGACAAAGAAGTCTGGCCAATGCCCTCTTACGGAGACCTGATGTTTGAGATCTGATTTTCTATTCTGCGGCAGAATCCGAAGATTCCGTTATCTGTTTCTACGGAATCCCCGGATTCTGCTTTTCTGTATTGCTCCTCCCCCCCTCCTGAATTATTGACAGAATTTTTATTATTTTTTTAAAAATATACTGACATTTTTCAAATTATCGTGTATAATATGTTAAGAACCCGCAAAGATTTTCGGTGTTAGCTCGTCAAATATGCAGGCGCCCCTTTCGGGAGCGCTCCAGAGTAATTGTCCACAGGAGGGCCGGTTTATGAGAATGACTTTAATTATCTGTTTATGTGCAATGTTACTGACTGGTTGTGATACGACTACTAACAGAAACATGGGATCGGGATTCGGATTCGGCGCCGTACTCAGTGCGCAGGAAGCGGTTGTATAGCCCCTCCCTTTGTGTTATACTTCCTATACAGGCTTCTGTCAAAGCCGAGTACAGGAGAAAGGAGGGTCAATCTGTCATGACCACACTGAAAAAAGACCTTATTTCTCAGTTTGCCGCAATGACTTCTCTTGATTCCATGAAAGGCAGTCATTTGATGCTGCTTACCTCTGCAGGAATTGTTATTGGAACGGTCGTTTCCTCTGACGAAACAGATCCGGCTATTCTGCCGATGGCAAAGACCACATATAAGCTGGTGGAAGGCTACTATGAAGAAAACCGGCTTCCGGCTAATACTCCGCTTCAGGGAAATGACGGCTTTTTCCTTTTAAAAAATGCTGTCATTCAATCATCAAATACAACAACAAAGATTCCTTTTATGGTTGTTTTCTATGATCAGGTCATTGCTGTCAGCGTAATCGGCGACGGCCAGGAATCTGGCGAATGAACGAAAAAATCCCCGGAAATTCAACTTTCCGGGGTCTTTTCTCTTATCTGTATCAGCACACGCCCTGTGCCAGCATGGCATTGGCCACTTTCTCGAACCCTGCGATATTCGCGCCCGCCACATAATTTCCTTCCATTCCATAACGTTTTGCGGCATCATCAATGTTATGATAAATATTTATCATGATCTGTTCCAGTTTTGCGTCCACCTCTTCAAATGTCCAGCTCAGACGCTCGCTGTTCTGAGTCATCTCCAGTGCGGAAGTTGCTACGCCGCCTGCATTGGAAGCCTTTCCGCAGATGAACAGTACACCGTTATCCTGCAGATATTTGGTCGCATCCAGAGTCGTCGGCATATTAGCGCCCTCGCAGACCGCCCTGCAGCCATTTGCAACCAGTTGTTTTGCATCCTCCAGATGAAGCTCATTCTGAGTCGCACACGGAAGCGCAATATCACATTTGATCTGCCATACGCCGCGTCCCTCATGATACTCTGCGCCGGGCCGTGCAGCTGCATACTCGGTCAGACGGGCACGTTTTACTTCTTTGATCTCCTTCAGAAGAGTCACATCAATCCCTTCCGGATCATAGACCCACCCGGTTGAATCTGACACCGTTACAACCTTTGCTCCCATCTGCTGTGCCTTCTCCGTCGCATAGATCGCCACATTACCAGAACCGGATACGCAGCAGATTTTGTCTTTCATATCCATTCCATGACATTTCATCAGCTCACGGGTGATATACAGAAGACCATATCCGGTCGCCTCGGTACGTGCAAGGGAGCCTCCGAAGCTCAAACCTTTCCCTGTCAGCACGCCTTCATAAAGTCCGGTGAGTCTTTTGTACTGTCCATACATATATCCGATCTCTCTTGCACCGGTTCCGATATCTCCCGCCGGCACGTCTACATCCGCACCGATATATTTATACAGTTCCGTTATAAAGCTCTGGCAGAATGCCATAACCTCTCTGTCTGATTTGCCTTTGGGATCAAAATCAGAACCTCCTTTACCTCCGCCGATCGGAAGGCTGGTCAGAGAATTCTTGAAGATCTGCTCAAACCCCAGAAACTTGATAATGCCGATATTAACGGACGGATGCAGCCTTAAGCCTCCCTTATACGGTCCGATCGCGTTATTAAACTGTACGCGATAGCCGGTGTTCACCTGAACCTGTCCCTTGTCATCCACCCACGGAACACGGAATTTGATCTGACGATCGGGCTCCGTCAGCCTTTCCAGCAACGCTTCTCTGCGGTATTTTTCTTCATTTGCCTCAATAACCGGTCTTAAAGAATCCAGAACCTCTTCCACAGCCTGCAGAAACTCCGGCTCCGACGCATTCTTTTCTTTGACTCTTGCGAGCACTTCATCAACATAACTCATTCGCTTTGTTCTCCTCAACTCTATAGACTTGCATTTATTTTTCAACGGTAACATTTTATTACGATTTTTTTAATTATGCAATAATTTTCGCATGATTCTTTGATTTCTGAAAAATTTTTCGTCTACAGCGCGTTAAAGTGTATTTTTTTCATTATAAACATCAGTTTTTTTCATCTGTGGCAGCAGACGGTGCAAAAGTCAGGATTCCCTCCGCCAGTTTCTCTGCCAGCACTTCCTGATATGTCTCATCCGACAGTTTTCTGCATTCTTCCTGATTGGACAGATAGCCTATCTCCACCAGGATTGCCGGCATCTTCGTCTTATTCAGCACACGGAAATCTCCGACTCTGGTTCCCCGACAGCGGACCTCATCCACATCCTCTATGACCTGAACAACCTGCTCTGCCAGTGCTTTTCCCTCTTCACTGCTCTCCTTATAATAACATTCCAGTCCGTTTACTCCGGCGTCGCCCTCACAGTAATTACAGTGAATACTGACAAAAAGCTCTGCCTTCTTCTCGTTTGCATAGGCGACCCGATCTTCCAGACCAACCTTTGTATCATCCTCTCTGCTCAGCAGAACCGCTGCCCCTGCTGCTTCCAATTCTTCTGCCAGTTTCTTCACTACCGACAGATTAATCTCTTTTTCCAGAACAGTTCCCGCACTGGTTCCCTGATCTCTGCCCCCATGTCCGGCATCCAGAACGATCAGAGGGGAACCCTCAGGTTCTTCGGTCTCAATCATTCTCGCACCCTGAAAGACATCCTCTATTCTTTCAGGGCTTTTCAAGATCCACAGACATCCCCATATGACAAGCGCTCCCAGCAGCAATAAAACCGCCATCACCACCGCCCGTGACGCATATCTCTTTATTCGTCTCTTAATACGCCGTATCCGCTTCTTTCTGCGCTGCATCTGCTTTCTCTTCTGTTTTGATGTCATCTTCTTATCCCATTCATTTCAAATGATTTCTGTATCATTATTGTACATCAAAAAATTCTATTTTTCCTCTAAATTTTTATTAAGTTTTTATCTGCAGCAACAAGATATGAGAAAGGAAAGAAGAAAAGAAAATACAGAATCGAAGAATGAGCCGACAATCTATGACTTTTTCGGCCCCTGAAAAGTAATTTCCATCAGGGTCAGGCCTTTGGCAGGAGCAGTGGGGCCGGCTTTGGTACGATCCTTCGCTTCCAGTATTTCCCTCATATATTCCGGAGTCCAATCCCCTGAACCGATCTTCAAGAGCGTTCCCGCAATGATACGGACCATATTATATAAAAATCCATTTCCCGTGATTCTGATCTTTATCAGATCGCCTTCTCTTAAAATCTGAAGATCATAAATGGTGCGAACTGTTGTCTTCACCTGAGCGCCGGCCGCGCAGAAACTTTTAAAATCATGCTCTCCCACCAGAAATCCGGCCGCCTGACGCATCCGTTCTGTATCCAGCCTGTAATAAGTAAAATACGTGTTCAAACGGCAGGAGGGAAGAGGGAATTCACGATTCAAAATCCGATACTCATAAGTCTTTACAGCCGTTTGATACCGCGGATGAAAATCCGGAGAGACTTCGCATGAATGTTGAATGCGGACGTCATCCGGAAGGCGCTGATTTAAGGCATAGGAAAACTTATCTGCCGCCATCCGGGCTTCTGTGTCGAACACCGCCACATTTCCCATGGCATGTACGCCGGAATCTGTACGGCTGGCACCCATGACATGAATCTCTTCCCCGGTCAGGCCGGAAAGTGCGTGGTTTAATACAGACTCAATGGTCACGCCGTTCTTCTGAATCTGCCAGCCTCGATAATTGGTCCCGTCATAGGCAACCACCAGTTTTATGCGCTTCATAAACAGTCCTTTCTGTCATCCTTCTCCCCGATTTTATAACAATGCCATTGCATACAACAGCCGCTGCGCATAAGCCACTCCTGTTATCAACAGGAAATAGCCCCAGATCACCGCATACGCCATCCTGTCCCTGCTTACATAATGCAGAGGTTTCATCTTGGTCCTTCCATCCCCTCCATGATAACAGCGGGCCTCCATAGCCATAGCCAGATCATTTGCACGGCGAAAAGCAGATATAAACAACGGCACCAGAAGCGGCACCATAGCCTTTGCCTTCTGAATCAGGTTCCCCGTTTCAAAGTCCGCCCCCCTGGCAATCTGAGCTTTCATGATCTTATCCGTCTCTTCCAGAAGAATAGGAATAAACCGCAGTGCAATCGACATCATCATGGAAATCTCATGTACGGGTACACGAACTTTCTTTAACGGGCTCAACAGTTTCTCCAATCCATCCGTCAGATCATTGGGTGTCGTCGTCAATGTCATAATAGAAGAGCCTATAATCAAATAGATCAGGCGTACAGCCATGAAGAATGCAGTCCGTATCCCTTTATCGGTAATTCTTAAAAAACCAAATCGCCACAGTTCCACTTCTCCGTCAACCAGAAAGAGATTAAATATCACCGTGATCATCAGAATCATAATGATTGCCTTCAACCCTTTGGTAATATACCGAAACGGTACTTTTGACAGCTTGACAACCATCACAAGAAATACCGTGGCAACCGCATAACCCGGGAGTCCCTTTGCCACAAACAGGGAAATAATATAAACCACCGTTGCCACCAGTTTGACCCGGGGATCGAGCTGGTGCAGTATGGATTTTGCCGGATAATATTGTCCAATTGTAATATCTCGAATCATGGAATCTCTCCTGTCAGCTTTTCAGCCAATGTTCAATTGCATCAGCTGCCTCTTCTATTGTTGTCACATCCGCATCCACATCTGCGCCTTTTTCTTTCAATCCATGCATCAAATACGTCATCTGAGGAGCGGCAAGTCCGATCTCTTCCAGTTCCTTATAGCAGCGGAAAACTTCCTGAGGCGTACCGTCAAAACGCACCTGCCCCTGATTCATCACAATAATTCGGTCTACATAACGCGCCACATCTTCCATACTGTGCGACACCAGAACAACTGTGATCCCCCGTTCCTTCTGAAGTCTCTGAATCTGATCCAGAATCTCATCCCGGCCTTTGGGGTCCAGCCCGGCCGTGGGCTCATCCAGAATCAGCACATCCGGTTCCATGGCCAGCACGCCGGCAATGGCTACGCGGCGCTTCTGCCCGCCCGACAGTTCAAAAGGAGAACGATGGTCGTTTTCTTCTCCCATGCCAACCATCCGCAGAGCCGCCTTCGCTTTCCGCTCAGCCTCTTCCCTGGAAAGTCCGAGATTTTTCGGCCCAAAACATACATCAGAAAGTACATCTATTTCAAACAGCTGATGTTCCGGATACTGGAACACCAGACCCACCCTGCTTCGCAGTTCCTTCATGGAAAAATGTTCTCCGTAGATATCTCTGCCATTGAAATAAATTCTTCCGCCGGTAGCCCGGATCAGACCGTTCAGATGCTGAACCAGTGTAGATTTTCCGGAACCCGTATGACCGATCAGTCCAATAAACTGTCCGTCCGGAATCTCCAGATTTATATCTTTTAATGCATGAATTTCGTAGGCCGTATTTTCCGCATACGTATAATTTACATCTTTGATTTTAATTGACATAGCCTGTCTATCAACTCCTCGTTGTTCAGGATTCCGTCAGGAAGCGGAATACCCCGTTTTTGAAGTTCAAAAGAAAGCAGCGTTACCTGCGGGACATCCAGACGCAGCCGCTTTAACTCTTCCACCCGCGAAAATATCTCGCGCGGCGCTCCCTGCATCACCACTTTCCCGTCATCCATGACAAAGATATGATCCGCTTCCACCACTTCTTCCATATAATGCGTGATCAGGATAATCGTAATGCCCTCTTCCCGGTTCAGCTTCTGAGCTGTCCGTATCACGCCTGCACGTCCATTGGGGTCCAGCATGGCGGTCGGCTCATCCAGTACAATGCATCGGGGATGCATGGCCATAACACCGGCAATGGCCACCCGCTGCTTCTGTCCGCCGGACAGTTTATTAGGAGAGTGATGACGGTATTTCAGCATTCCGACCGCACTTAAACTCTCTTCCACCCGTCTCCAGATCTCATCAACAGGTACACCCAGGTTCTCCGGTCCAAACCCCACATCCTCTTCCACGATCGTTCCGATGATCTGATTATCCGGATTCTGGAACACCATACCTGCATCCTGGCGGATGCTCCACAGCCGGTCTTCCTCTTTGGTATCCATGCCGTCTACCCAAAGAGTGCCTTCCGTTGGCGTCAGAATCGCATTAATATGCTTTGCCAGCGTGGACTTGCCGGAACCGTTATGCCCCAGAATCGCAATAAATTTTCCCGGTCGAATATGCAGGTTTACATGGTCTACTGCTCTTTTCTTCGATTCTACATTTCCTTCCTCATCCAGCTGTTCATAATCGAATGTCAGTTCTTCTGCCCGTATCATACCCCTGTCTCCTTTCTGGCAACATTACGGCAATGTGCTCCGCACATTCCCAGCGCTTCGCGATTCACTCCCGCTTTGCTCGCTGCGGTATCTTGTCTGGCGACATTACGGCAATGTGCTCCGCACATTCCCGGCGCTTCGCGATTCACTCCCGCTTTGCTCGCTGCGGTATCTTGTCTGGCGACATTATACCATGTCCTCATAAAAATTCAAGAAATTTTATGAAATGGATCCATTCCGCTTTTTCTCTCTGTATTCTTTCGCACTCCCGAAAACCAAGATTTTCGGCCGTTCTGACGGATGCTGTATTGCGGCTGTCTGCCAGCACATGCACCCTGGAAAGATCCAGAACCGTACCGGCATAATGAAGAATCGCTTTCCCGCATTCCCCCGCATAGCCTCTTCTCTGCTTTTCAGGTGTAATCATATAGCCAAGTTCCACGGCGTCTTCCAGCGTCTCAGACGGAAACAGACCCGCCCTCCCTATTACCTCGCCGCTTTTCTGTTCCAGTACCGTCCAGAGACCATAATCATAAAAAACGTATGCATAGTGAATATACGCATCCATAAATTCTGTCTCATCTTTCAGTGTCGGCTGCATGGGCTTTATATACTCACAGACCCCTGGTCTCTTCCCTATTTCATACAGTCTCGGAACGTCCTCCAAAATCGTTTCCCTTATGAGCAGTCTTTCTGTCCTGGCAATTTCCACCGCAATCCCCGACTTTCTGGCCCGATCCCTCTGAACAAATGCCGGATCCATATCCTCCTCCTGTTCCTTTTTCCATTCTTCCCACATCTTTTGCTTACCAGTCCCTGTATTTTTCTTTCCCTCATTCTATCCGCTGGCTGCCGTAACTGTCAATACGGCAAAATACCGCATGAATGTTACTGTTCATTCCGATCAGTAACCCGCCGTTCCGGAATGGAACGGCGCTTTGCTAGGCCGGAGCCGTCGCCCAAAACATATTCTCCCGCAGTTTTTTGTATTTTTATGGCGAAACGGTGTATCCTGTGATAAAATAGAGACAATTAAGAATGTCCGTTCAAAACGGGATCAAAATTACAGCAGAGGATAATCATATGAATACAGCAGAATTACTTAATCAGATACGGCCCTGTGACCAGAACAGGCCTTATATTTTTATCAGCTACAGTGACCTTGATCGGGAACTCGTCTGGAATGATGTTCTGACTCTCCAGAACTACGGATATAACATATGGCTGGATCAGAAGAATCTGGACAATACCAAACCGTCGTGGAAAGACGATGCCCTGAAGGCCATCTCCGACATTGACTGCCAGCTGGTTGTCTTCTATGTCAGTGAAAACTCACTGGTCAGCGAAAACTGTCTGCGCGAACTGCGCCACACAATTGCAGAAGAAACGACAGACTCCCATCTCGGGCCGGTAAAATTCGTTGCCGTAGATGCGCAGGAGATCGGTAATATTATAAACTTTGCAGAACGGGTCCATGCATCTGTCACAAACGGAAACGAGTCGAAAGAGATCCGTCAGAAAAAAGCCCGGACGCTTTCCAGATTCATCAGGGAATTTTTTAACAGCAATAATGAACGTGTCCGTGTTCACCCGAAAGAAGAGGTCGGACGCAAAAGCGAATATTACAGCGATATCATTACCTCTTTTCCCAATAACACGAAACTCTTTCCCGCAGGTTCTGAAACGCTTCAAAATACGGACCGTTCCAAAAAGGAACCCCAAAACGGCAAAACAATTCGGTATTCTACCGGTGTCTATGTCGGCGATGTTACTGACGGCGTGAAAACCGGTCATGGCGTTTTTACTTTTACAAATGGAGATGTTTATGACGGCGAGTGGAAAAACGATCGAAGAAACGGACACGGCGTCTACATCTATTCCAGCAAAGACCGCTATGAAGGCGAATGGAAAGACAATCAGAAAGACGGATACGGTACCTATACCTACTCTTCCGGAAATACATATAATGGAACCTGGAAAGCCGGCAAAAAACATGGACACGGTATCTTTTCCTATGCCGACGGCACGGTTTACGACGGAAATTATGAAAATGGAAAGCGATGCGGTTACGGAACCTTAACCTATCAGAACGGGGATGTCTACCGCGGAGAATGGAAAGATGATAAAATGTGGGGGCATGGCGTTTATACATGGCAAAACGGCAACGTTTATGACGGAACATGGCAGAACGGCAAAAAGAGCGGATCGGGAAGACTCACTTTCTATAATCATGATGTCTATGACGGAGAATTCAAAGATAACGTAAGATGCGGACACGGAATTTACTCTTATTCCGACGGAAGCGTCTATGACGGAGAATGGAAAGACGACATCAAGTTCGGACATGGAATATACACCCGCGCCGACGGCACGGTCCTTGAAGGCGAATGGAATGGAAAGCTTCTGTAAAATATCTCTTTACGAATTCTCTTTTATCCTTTAGAATAATGTACTGAACAGTCCTTATCAGTCTGTTTATAATACAAAAAGGAGAACCAGAAAATGGCACAAAATCCAATCATTACAATGGAAATGGAAGACGGCAGTATCATCCGGGCGGAGCTTTATCCGGATATCGCCCCCAATACAGTCAACAATTTTTTAAGCCTGGTCAATAAGGGCTTCTACAACGGACTGATCTTCCACCGGGTCATTGAAGATTTCATGATTCAGGGCGGCTGTCCGGAAGGGAGCGGTATGGGCGGTCCCGGTTATTCCATCAAAGGAGAATTCGCTCAGAATCATTTTAAGAACGACCTGAAACACACGGAAGGCGTCCTTTCCATGGCAAGAGCCATGAATCCCGACAGTGCGGGAAGTCAGTTTTTCATTATGCACAAAACCAGTCCGCACCTGGACGGCGCTTACGCAGCGTTCGGAAAGGTCACTGAGGGCATGGATACAGTCAACCGGATTGCCGAAACGGATGTGAACTATAATGACCGCCCCCT
>Ga0137306_101226_pt1 | contig 27452 bp, 26 predicted proteins | sample Inofroosms_March_FD_97187 | JGI IMG/M metagenome (GOLD analysis project Ga0137306, IMG submission 97187) | Mouse cecal microbial communities from Vienna, Austria - N-Acetylneuraminic and N-Acetylglucosamine D2O microcosms_March | ecosystem: Host-associated > Mammals > Digestive system > Large...
TCTGCGGATAATTCAATCCCATAGAGTTCCTGAAGGTGGTCATGGATGTCGTGCGTACTCATTCCCCGGGCATACAAGGAGATAACTTTCTCCTCAATGCCGGAAATATTCCGCTGGTATTTAGGAATAAGTTTGGGTTCAAACTCCCCATTGCGGTCCCTGGGAACATCTACTTGAAATTCCCCATATTGGCTTTTGAGAGTCTTAGGGGAATGACCGTTACGTTTATTGGCGGTAGTCAGATTTCCCTTCTGATTTTTTCATATCCGAGGGAATCATTCAGTTCTGCTTCCATAAGTTCCTGGAGAATATCTTTAAAACTTTCCTTGAGAAGGGAATGGACATCTGCAACGCTGGAAATGTATATTCTAATATGATTTCAAAATTACCTTATTTCGAGAATTTAAGGACTTCTAAATCTCTGCAAAATCAAAATATCACAGATGATTTCCCGTTGCTTCTCTCCCCTCTTCCTTGGCTGTGTTTCTCGTTTTCTTATCTAAATGACATTGCTTCATGTTATCATTAAACGATGTTTTAAAAACGGAGCAGTAAAAAATTCACGGTCAACCCTGCTGCTGTTCCCATCAGTACAATCAAATCTCCCCTGTCTATTTTTCCCATCTCCACTGCCTCACACAATGCAAATGGCACAGATGCTGACACAAGATTTCCATATTGCGTCACCCGATCCACGTAGCGTCCTTCTGCAAAGCCAAGTTTTGGCATAATCATTTTTAGTGCCCTGCTGGCCTGATGCGGTACTACCAAATGAATCTCTTCCCGTGTTATCCCTGCTTCCTGCAAACATTGTTCCACAAAACCAGGAAGTTTTTGTGCACATAGTTTTAAAATCTTATGCCCTTTCATATCAAAATAATAATCTTTTTGATTATGTTTTTTCATATTAAACGCTGGCATTAATCCACATCCACCCCGAATCTCCGTATCATGAGCCCCTTCTGACCATGTTTTTTGACTGCTGTACAAAACTGCCGAATTCTCTCCTTCTTCAGCAGGTACCATTACACATGCTGCCACACCATCAGAAAATAATTCATAACTTTCCTGTTGATCGGGATTCAACGCCGCCGAAGCCGTATCTCCGGACAGAATCAAAGCTCGTTTGTAACGTCCGTTTTCCACAAGCACGGAAAAAATATCCACAGCAGAAATAAAGCTGGTACATGTTGTATTGATATCCATCGCCGGAATATCCAATCCTTTTGCTATCCGTTCATGAATAAGCGCTGCATTACACGGAATTGCCTGTAGTGGCGTCGCCATCGCGCACACCAGTATATCCATATCCTCTATCTTCATTTCTGCTGCCTGTAATGCTTGCTCTACTGCTTGTTCTGCCAAATCCAGAAGATTTTGTCCCGGCATTAAACGATATCTTATCTGATTTCCAAAATGAATCCTTTGTCCTCCGATTGCTTTCCCCATACCCGCAATTTTCACTTTACGGCTTTCCATTTTCTCCTGTCCTTTCCGGAATATCTTTTCCTCGGCTATTTTTTTAACTCTTTTGTCTATTTTTCTTTCTGCTATTCTTTACTCTTTACCCTCTTTTGTCTCCTGTTCTCTTTTCCACTCTTTTCATCTTCTATCCTTTGTCCGACAAATATGGGTGAAATGCGATGCTAGGCAACATCCATCCCTGTTCTTCTGCCAGTTTCTCAAATTCTTTCTGAACTTTCCACTTTTCACTTTCTGTCAAATCTGAATAAACGGTTATCTTTCCATCCGTTTCCTGTACTACCCGGTAATCGCCATCTCTTCCATTCGTGCTTTCAGACTCTTTTTCTCTTTGTGCCAGAAATCCCCTACTTTCATTAGCTGCCAAAAGCATACATCTACGGATAAAATCTGGAAATACTGCCTTCTCTATTCCATCTTTTCCGGGAAAATAAAACACATCATCTTCTCGTCCCTCTATTTTTTTCAGTGCCAGACAATAACTTCCACATCTGCATCTTTTCTTGCTCTCTACTAAAATATCATTTAAACGATACCGAATAATTGGTTGTGCCTTTCTCTCAAAATCTGTTACCACGGGTACAAATCGATATTCATCCAGATACTCCCGCTCAATATGTACAATATCTTCATTTAAATGTAATGTTCCATACTTACACGTTGTAGCCAAACATCCTTCTGTACATTGATAGATCTGATGAATAACTTGCAAGCGGAATATCTTTTTTAGCCACTTTTCATCTGCCTTCTCCAACACTTCTGCAATCGAAACTATTCTTTGAGGAGCAATATTTAGATGTCCCTGTGCTTTTTCTTTTGCCAACATCAGCAAAATAGAAGGTTGTCCGACCAAAATCTGTGGCTTTATATCTTCCAGCCGTCTTTTGTGCATCTCCATGTCCTGATAAATGTCAAAAAAATAAAACTGAATTCGTTTTGAGCCTAACGATTGGTATAAATTACTGTCTGCTCTCATAAAAAAAGCGATGGAATAGGAATTTAAAATACTTCCTGGTAAAAACTTTGCTAAAATGTAGCCTGCCCAACGCATCCTTTCTGCTTCTGATACCAGAAAAATTCCTCTTCTTCCCGAAGTTCCGGAACTCAGACCTATGGTAATTCCTCGCAACTTCGGTACAAAATTGCGCTCTCTTTCCGCCTTCACCGCAAATTGTTCTGCCTCCTTTCGGCTTATATTCACGGTATTTAGTTTATCAAAATTTTTCATCATAAAATCTTTATCTATTTTCGGATAATTTTCAATATATTGTTTTTTCTTATATAGTACAGAATTTTTTGCTACAAAACGAAAATGTTGTTTTAACTTTTTCTGCTGCCACTGTTCCAGCTTTACCCGATTAGAAAATCTCAACCAATATTTATAATAAATATAATATCTTAATATACATATTCGTTCAAACATATACCTTTTCCTTCCCCTTTTGATGCGCAAATAGTACTCGAATTTCCGGATAATCGTGCTTCATCCGGCATATCTGCCGAAGAGTTTCCTGATACTGCGAAAAATTCTCCTGAATCATCCGTGGAACCCACCGCATCCGCAGAGTATCTCGAACCAAATCGCTACCCCAACAGGCATCCGCTGCCAGAAACAATCGTTTGTCTGGAATCCACAATCCTAGCTGCCCATTACAATGACCATCCAGTTCTACTCCAATTACACTTTCATCATGAAACAAGTCGTAAACCTTCTCAAAATATTGGCAAAGAAAATGATTATTCATTCTCTTCTCCGGAACACGCCATCTATGAATTTCATCTGGAAATAGCCGTTCACAGGACAACATCTGGCTACGAATGTTTTTCTTCGTCATACTTTCTTTCACCTTCTTTGAGGTTACCAACTCATATCCAAAAAACTGACCTAAGCCGCCTACATGATCCGGATGCGCATGAGAAAGAATAATTGTTCTTACGCTTTCTGGCTTGATCCCATCCTGGAACAGTTTTTTATCTATTCTCTGACTCGTTTTAAAAAAAACCGGATTTAGTTGACGATACATCTTTAAAAAAATTCCCTTTTGAAAAATATTTTCTGAATATCCTGTATCATACAGAATATTTCCGAGCTGCCGATGCTGGATCAATACTGCAGATGCCGGAAACCAGCGATATTCCTTTTTTCTTCCATGAAATATTACTGCCATATTGTTTACACAATATCCACAATGATAAACGGTCACTTTCCTTATCTTGTCCGGCCCTTTTTCTATCACCATTTTATTCTCTCCCTGACTTTCTTTACCTCCTTTTTCTTTTTGTTGGCGCCACCACTCCCCATATTCTGTAATCGACTCTCTGAGCATTTTTTCTGGTTGGTATTTCAAAATTTCCCTGGCTCGGCTGATATCCATTGTTTGTCCAAATCCTAATGTACATACCGTATAACGCGTAAGGGGAGGTTCTCCTGAAAATCTCAGAAACCGATATGCCTTCTCCAGGCTTGCAGCAATCAAATACATCAGATTAAACGGAAGTTTCCGATAATGGGCTTTTTCTCCAGCTGATTTCAAAAATAAATCTAACAACTCTTTAAATTCTGCCGGCTCACCGTTTGTGATATTAAAAATCTGGCCAGACGCTCCTCTTGCTGTCATAGCTAATTCACAAGCCAAGGCTACATTTTCCACACTAGTCAGATCCACCAAATTCTTCCCCCCATGAAATAGTGGTATCCCAATTCTTTCATTCGCCCGCAATAAACGTGGCACCAAGCTGGTATCCCCGATTCCAATCAACCCCCGTGGGCGTAGGATCACCGTTTCTAACCCTTTTTTCTCCCATTTTTTCAATTCTCTCTCTGCCATTAACTTTGAACGAATATATCCATTCAAATTATTTTCTTTTGGTGCATCTTCTTCCCGAATTGCATATTGATCTTCTTTTCTCGTATATATACTAGGTGAAGAAAGATAGACCAAACGCTGAACATGATTCTCATAACACCATTTAGCAATTCTTGTTGTCCCCCATACATTTGTCTGATAAAAATTTTTCCATTGTCCCCACACAGTAGATAATGCACCGCTATGAATCACATACTTTACTCCCCGGAAATATTTGGCGCAGTTTTGTCCATCTGTAAAATCACCGGGGCAAAATATTGCTCCATACTTTTCCAGTTCTTGTCCCTTCTCCCGATTTCTGCCTAGAGCAAGGACGCGATAATGCACGGCTAATCTGCGTACCAAATATTGTCCCAAAAATCCTGTTGCTCCTGTTACCAGCACGGTATCTTTGATAATTTCCTCTGACTCTTTCTCATTCTGATTTTCAGCTTTTGATATTTTATTATCTTGTTCCATATTCTATTACCTCTTCTACCTCTTTTTATTTTTCTTTTCCCATAATTGTTCTATCTGTATCTGGAGCATTTCTTCCCGCTGTTGCTCTTCCCACTGTTCACAAAGTTTCATCGTTTGTATTATCTCTTGTTTTAGCTTTGAAGGGTTTTTAAGAATTCTTCCAAATCCCAAACGCTCAAATTGCCGAGCATTGATATACTGTTCTCCCTGTTGTGGATACATCAAACATGGAACACCGTAATACAATGCTTCGTGAATGCTATTCACACCTCCTGCTGTAATAAATAAAGATGCTCGTTGCATCACCTCTCCTTGATTTACAAACTGCCGAACAATAAAATTGGGGGGGAATTTCATTTCCTTTTCTGAATTTAATTTATTCCAAACCAATATCACAGAATATTCTGGATTTTGTTTTCCGCCACATTCACTTATTTCCCTGTTATACTCTCCCAGCTGTATTATAATTTCCTTTAAAAACTGCTTATTTCTATTGAAAATCGTTCCTAGCGAAATATAAATTAACGTTCCTTTGGGATATTCAAAGTTGTTTTTTTCTACCACCTGTCTATGTACTGCCATTGGTCCCAAAAAAAGATATCGTTCTCCAAACCTTTTGCCTCCTGGCTGAAATCTTCGGGAATATCCCATCAGATTCCAATCTCCCTGGTTCATTAAAACTGCCTGCATCCCTAAATCATTTAGCTCCCACTCCTCTTCCAGTTCCCGCCGTAGTTTCCAAATCCGTGGCCATTCTTTTATATATTGCAAAAATCCTTTATAAAATCCTTTTGCATAAGCCCAAAATGCCGGATCTCCGACTCGCGCTATTCCTATAATACTATAAAAACTGTAAGAAGGTATCTTACATCGCTGTCCTATCACTCTCCCCCACAAGGCAAGAGAATCAAAAAACACTTTATCTGGCTCTTCCTGCATAGCTTCTTCCTCAAGAATCGGCAACATTTTTTTGGTATACTGCAAAATCAAACGATAGAGCTTTAATATCTGGCTTCCATCTGTCAACACAATCTCTTCTGACGAAACAGGATACGAACGATAATTACATCCATTGGCTTCAATTACCTTCCGAAACTTTGGGAACGAATAATAAACTATCCGAAATCCTTTATTTGCCAGGCATTTCGCCAGATAAAGATTTGAATGCACGTGACCATAAGCTGGAATCCCATACCAGAAAATTATTTTCTGCACTTTCTTTCCCATCTTTTCCCCCTGTCCATTTCTCTTCTTGTTTTCTATGAAATTTATTATAGAAGAAAACTTCTTTTTCTAATAGAGGCAATCCGTCATTTTTCCTTGTGACAAATGTAATATAAATATTTTTCATTGACTTCCCCTATACACTGTGGTAAACTAAACAAGACAATAAAAAGGGGTGCTGGAATAGATATCCTCCGGCTGAGATAAAATAGGATTTATTTTAAACCCTGGAACCTGATCTGGATAATGCCAGCGTAGGAACTTCTTCTTTGTGAATTTTTCTAATGCTTAGAAGACATCATTCCGCTTGGGAGATCCAGGCGGTTTTTTTATATAATCCTATTTTTACCTTCATTCCAATCGGACAGCGCCCTATCTGGAAAGGAGTATTTTTATGAACGCAAGTGTAGCTATTCAGTCATTACCAGAAGCCGCCAATGACGAAGAATTGATCCGGGTTGTGGACGAAGTCATCGCTTATATTAAAAGCACTGGCTTAAACTGTTATGTAGGGCCTTTTGAGACAGCTATTGAGGGCGATTATGACGAACTGATGGATATTATTAAAGAATGTCAACATATTGCCATTCGTGCAGGCGCTCCATCTGTGGCCGCTTATATCAAAGTTACCTATCGTCCGGAAGGAGATGTGTTGACTATTGATCAGAAAGTCACCAAACATCATCCATAAATTGTGGTCTTGTTCTGCCATCTTGATAATTCTTTTTGTATGGCAACTGATTACAGGGATGGGAATTATTGACGCTTTTCTCCTTCCCTCTCCTCTACAAATAGGAAAAACATTTTTTGCAGAACTCCCCATTTTAATGGAACACTCTTTCATCAGTCTTGCGGAAGCTTTTACTGGTTTGACTCTGGGAATCTTATTCGGTTTTTTTATAGCAGTCATCATGGATCGCTTTGATTTTCTTTATCAAGCTTTTTATCCATTAATCGTATTGACACAAACCGTGCCTACGGTAGCCATAGCGCCACTTTTAGTCCTCTGGTTTGGATATGAAATGGCACCAAAAGTAATTTTAATTGTTATCACCACCTTTTTTCCAATCACAATAGGGCTTCTTACAGGTTTTAAATCTGCAGATTCGGATGCTGTTAATCTGTTACGATCGATGGGTGCCGGATCTGGACAGATTTTCCGCTACATTAAATTTCCCGGAGCAATGGACCAGTTTTTTTCCGGATTGCGAATTTCTGCCTCCTATGCAGTAGTTGGCGCCGTAATCTCCGAATGGCTTGGAGGTTTCGGCGGATTAGGTGTATATATGACCCGAGTCAAAAAAGCATTTTCTTTTGATAAAATGTTTGCGGTAATTTTTTTGATTTCTATTATCAGCCTACTGATGATGCAAGGAGTAGAACTCTTACAACAGTTGTGTATGCCCTGGAAGAAAAATGGAGGATCTTATGAAAAAAAGCAAAAACATTTGGAACATCGCTGCTCTGATTCTGGCTCTTTCTGTAACCGCTTGCGGTTCAAAAACAGAATCCACCACCAATCAAGATCTTAAAACAATCACTTTTGTCTTAGATTGGACGCCTAATACCAATCACACGGGATTATATATAGCTCAAAAACAGGGTTATTTTAGGGACGCTGGCTTGGAAGTAGAAATTGTACAACCACCTGAAGGTGGTGCCGAAGTTTTAGTTGCTTCTGGAAAAGCTCAGTTTGGTGTAAGTTTTCAGGACACTATGGCCCCGGCTCTAGTAGGTGACGACGCGCTTCCTATCAAAGCTGTCGCCACTATCCTTCAACACAATACATCTGGAATTGTCTCCCGCAAAGGAGAAGGCATTGACACTCCTAAAGGAATGGAAGGAAAAAAGTACGCTACTTGGGAATCTCCGATAGAACTGGCTACTCTGCAAAATGTGATAGAAGGTGATGGCGGTGATTTCAATAAAGTAGAATTGATTCCAAATACCATTACGGATGAAGTATCTGCACTAAAAACAAAATCCGTAGACGCTATTTGGATTTTCTATGGCTGGGCTGGCGTAAAAACAGAATTAGAAAATTTAAAAACCGATTATTTTGCATTTTCTGATCTAAATCCGACTTTTGACTATTACACTCCTGTAATCATTTCTAACAATCAGTTTCTGGAAAATGAACCGGAAACAGCTAAGGCATTCCTAGCTGCTCTTAGCAAAGGTTATGAAGAGGCGGCTGCCAATCCAGAACAAGCGGCAGACATTCTCTGCCAAGCTGTACCAGAATTAGATAAAGCGCTCGTTTTGGCCAGTCAAAAATATTTGTCTGCTCAATATCTAGCAGACGCTAAGCAGTGGGGGTATATGGATCCTGTCCGCTGGAATGGCTTTTATTCATGGCTTAATGAAAATAGTCTTTTGGACCCAGAGCTTCCGGAAGACACTGGATTCACTAATGATTATCTGCCTTAGCACATTCAGGGAGGAAAACATGACCATTCTTAAAATAGAAGGAATTAGTAAATCCTTTGATGGAAAGAAAATCCTTGATAACATCTGCTTAGAATTGAAAAAAGGCGAACTGGTTTCTCTTCTTGGCGTCAGTGGAGGAGGAAAAACCACTCTATTTAATATAATTGCCGGTCTGAGTCAACCAGATGAAGGAAAAGTTCTTCTAAATAATATAGAGATTACAGGAAAACCGGGACAGATCAGTTATATGCTTCAAAAGGATCTCCTTCTTCCTTATCGTACCATCGAAGACAATGTGGCCCTCCCTCTGTTAATCAAAGGCATGAAAAAAAAGGAAGCTCGCTTAAAAGTTTCCCAATATTTTGAACCGTTTGGTTTAAATGGCACTCAAAAAAAATATCCCGCGCAATTATCTGGCGGCATGAAACAGCGGGCGGCTCTCTTGCGCACTTATCTGTTTTCTGAACAAGTAGCCTTACTTGACGAACCTTTTTCCGCTCTGGACATGTTAACCAAAAGTGCTATTCACGATTGGTACCTACAGGTAATGGAACAAATTCATCTCTCTACTTTATTTGTAACTCATGATATTGATGAAGCGATTCTTTTATCTGACCGCATCTATCTGTTAACGGGAAGCCCGGGGCATATTACAAAAGAAATCTCCATTGAAGAGTCACGGCCAAGGAAAAAAGATTTTTCTCTCTCGCAACGATTTCTAGAGTATAAGCGCCAAATTCTCTTTCATCTGGAAAATAATATACTATCCTAAATTTCATAGGGTGTTGCAAACATCAATCCATTTCACTTATTGACATTGAGTTTGCAACGCCCCTTTTTTAATTTAATAAATCAAATCACTTTCTATTGCAAGAATTTGCAAAGATGGAAACTGATAGGCGAGTCCAATGATATACAAAGTATAAGTTACTCCATTCATCACATTCAATGTAGAAGAATTCATAATTGCAATCCGCGTATTGTTACATTCTACATATTCGTTTGCCATGATAACCGAATTATTATTAGAACATGGCAAAGCTTCTGAAACAGAAACCAGATAAGTGCCTTGGCCCACATTATTATAACCTGTAGCATCCAACTGGCTTATGTTCTGGAAAATACGCCCATATCCTGATAGAAAAATATCCACTGCGCCACTATTAGGTGACAAATTTACTGCGCGCAGACAACCAGAATTGCTATATCTGCATGGATTATCTGTCAACGTAAACAAAGTAATACCAGAACCATCATTCACAATAGATACGGTATAAGCATTCTGGCTTGAAAAATTGATATACCTTTGAAATAATGTCTGCCCAGTTTTCGCATTAATAATCGATACCAGTGTATTTTGAGCATTATTGTCCAGATAATAAGGGGTAACATTGCCATACTGCATGTTATTAATAACAGTACGATTTCCAAGTCTTATATTGACTGACGGCTGATTGACTGCCGCATGAAGAAAACGTATATTGCTAGCCTCTCTGTTCGATTCTGTGCCGCAAAGAAAACAATTATTTTGTCCAGGAACAATGATAACAGAATTGCCATTGTTATTACCTGTTTCTGCGGATGGTGGTCCCCAAGATGGCGTGTCTGGCGATATTGGTGCATAACCAGGATCATTTCCCGAGGGCGGTCCCCAGGAGGGTGTTTCTGGCGATATTGGCGCATAGCCGGGATCGTCCGAGGGCGGCCCCCAGGATGGTGTTTCCGGCGAAATCGGAGCATAACCAGCTGAATTATCTGGAACCACTTCTGTCATTGGTATCTGATCGCGATTATCGGAAGCAGAGCGGATAGAATTAAGTCCGTTCTTATCAATATACATGTGTTTTCCTTTCTGTTTGATTGCTGAGGCAAACGATATAGTATATCATATGTCATAAATAAACTGTGGTGTAAAAGAGAATTCTTTTTGCAATTTTTTTCTATAACTTAAGCATAATTCTTAATTATCTTTCATATGATAATATTAGTACAGCATTGCAATTATTTTCAGACATGCCTGAAACTGACATCATTACATGAATTCCTGATGTTTTAGTTTTGCATGAAACTTTCACAGGAGACATAAGGAGACAAAAAATGGAAAAAACACGCTATTCCATATCAGAAGCCGGTAAACTGGTTGGAGTGGAATCTCACGTACTTCGCTACTGGGAGGACGAGCTTCAGCTTAACATCCCCAGAAATGGAAAAAGTCATCGCTACTACACGGAATTACATATCCGCCTATTTCAAAAGATTAAAGAACTAAAAGAAAAAGGATACCAGTTAAAAGCCATTGAACAAGTATTGAAAAAAATGATCGATGGCGACGAGGATATCAATCCCGATCAGGTATTAGAACAAAATGCAGTAAATATTTTAAAAGAAGGAAGTGCAGGGGAGGAAATGGAAGAAGAAACTAAATTAAAAACAATACAAAGCCAGGAATCTACAGCAATTGCGATCAATCCAGAAAAAATGGAGCAATTCCAACAAATTATGAATCAGGTTATTGGACGAGCAGTCGGACAAGCGATTCAAGAAAATAACGAAATATTAAGTGACGAGATCAGTCGTCAAGTTAACGACAAAATGATACAAGAGTTAGAATATATGATGCGTGTCAATGATGAACGGGCTGAAGAACGTTTTAAAGCCCTAGATGAAACTTTGCGTGCTTATCAAAAAGATAGCAAAGGTAAAGCAGAAGCTGCTGCCACCAGATTGCCATTTTTTAAAAAGAAAAAGTTTGGAAGGAGTGGAAAAAAATTATAATCATAAAAAATACGGTCTGGCAGATTCTCTACTCAAAGTCCTGCTAGATCGTATTTTTTATGATATGGTTCCCCTGCTCACAAAAATATTGTTAAACAATCATCTGGCCAAATTTACAAATTTTGTAAATTCCGGCTGCCATAAAAGATTTATCGTCCCAATTGGGCCATTTCTCTGTTTAGCTATAATTACTTCTGCAATATTGGGAGTATCTGTATCTTTATTATAATAATCATCCCGATATAAAAACATCACTACATCTGCATCCTGCTCGATTGCTCCTGACTCACGCAAATCTGAAAGCATGGGCCGATGATCCTGCCGGCTTTCACAGGCACGGCTCAATTGGGACAATGCCACTACTGGTGCATTCATCTCCCTAGCTAGCGCCTTTAAAGAGCGAGAAATCTCAGAAATCTCCTGTTGTCGATTATCATTGGTACGTCCACTGCCAGACATCAGCTGCAAATAATCAATAATAATCATACTTAAACCATATTCCAGCTTCATCTTTCTACATTTTGAACGCAGTTCAGTAATGGAAATTCCTGGAGTATCATCGATAAATAATTTTGAGTTTCCAATAATTCCAATTCCCTCCACTACAGCATCCCAATCAGAATCTGTCAAATTGCCTGTGCGCAATTTTTGAGAATCTACATTTGATTCCATCGCCAGCATACGATTGACCAGCTGCTCCTTAGACATCTCCAAACTAAATATCATACAAGGCTGACCTCTCCTCACCGCTATATGATCTACAAGATTCAACACAAAAGCCGTCTTCCCCATAGATGGACGAGCAGCAAGCAATACCAAATCCGAAGGCTGCATTCCCGAAGTCTTATAATCCAGATCAATAAAACCTGTAGAAATTCCTGTCACAGTTCCCGGATTTTTTGAGGCAATTTCAATCTTTTCTAAAACATTCAATGCAATCTGACGAATAGGAACAAACTCTGATGAATCTCTACTTTGTAGCAAATCAAATACTGACTTTTCAGTATCTGCCAAAATTTTCTCTAACGATTCTCGTCCTACATAACAAGTATTGGCAATCTCCTCGGTTACTTTAATCAATCGCCTCAACACTGCTTTCTCTTTTACAATATTAGCATAAGATTTAGCATTTGCTGAGGTAGGAACTGTGGTAAGAATATCCCGCACAAACTCCAGACTGCTTACTTCTGGTGGTACATCTCTCTCTCGCAAACGATTTTGCAGAGTGACCAAATCAACTGGCTTTCCCTCATTAAACAGTTCTACCATAGCTTCAAACATGACAGCATAAGCATGATGGTAAAAATCTGTCTCAGATAAAATCTCTGATACCGCAATGATGGCATCTTTATCCATCAACATAGAGCCAATCACTGACTGCTCCGCTTCAATACTGTGCGGAAGTATCCGCTTCATTAAAGCTTCCTCCATGTTTGCCTCCCATTTTCTCCATATTTTTGCAAAAATCTAATGATAGAGATGTGCGTGGTAAAATAAGCCACCAGCTATTTCTCATATCCGGCTGTTCACGCACAAGATATGGAAATGGCCGATGGCTTATTTTGCCACACCCCCAATCCTTTTATGCTTCAACAATCTTAACTGTCAATTTTGCTGTCACATCTTTATGCAATTTTAACGGTACTTCATGGGATCCGAAGGTTTTTAATGACTCTGGCAATATCAATTTTTTCTTATCAATTTCTAATCCTAACTGATCCATTGCTGCCGTTGCAATCTCCTTACTAGAAATAGAACCGAATGCCTTTCCATTCTCCCCAGCCTTCATAGATAGTGTTACTGTAAGCTTTTCAATTTTGGCTGCCAGCTCCTTGGCGGCTGCCAACTGTTCCGCTGCCAGCTTGACCTCGTTCGCTTTCTGCAATTTTAAATCGTTCAGGTTCTTCGATGTTGCTTCCACCCCTAATTTTTTCGGCAAAATAAAATTTCGGGCATAACCATCATTTACCTTAACGATCTGTCCTTTTTTTCCTAATGTTTTCACATCCTCCAACAATACGATTTCCATTATGAAATATCTCCTTTCTGCAACATACTATCAATCACTTCTTTCACTTGGTTCTTTGCCTCTTCAACGGTAATATCCTTAAGTTGTGCTCCAGCAACTGTCCGATGCCCGCCACCTCCAAGTTGCTCCATCATCACCTGTACATTGACTTCGTCAATGGAACGGGCACTGATATAAATCTTCTCCTGATATTTTGTCAAAACCACCGATGCTTTGATTCCTTTGATATCTAATAACTCATTGGCGGCTTGAGCACCTACAATCGTAGGACTTTGTAAACCTTCTGCCGGACAAATTCCAATTGAAAATGCATCACGATAAACCTCTGCTGATGTAATTGCAGATGCCTTCGCTTTATACTCCACCATATCATCGCGGAATAACTTACGTACTCGGGTAACATCCGCACCATTACGGCGCAAATATGCCGCCGCCTCAAATGTCCGCACACCTGTTTGATTGGTAAAATTCAGAGTATCAATCACAATCCCTGCATACATGGCATCTGCTTCCGGAGGTTTGATCCGAATATCATCAGCAATATATTGTAATACTTCGGCAACCATTTCACAAGCCGAAGACGCATATGGCTCTACATAAGAAAGCACCGCATTGCTAATTACCTCACTGCTTTGACGATGATGATCCAATACAACAATTGTCTTTACCATATGCAAAAGCTCTGGAGCATCTGTAATACTAGGACGATTTACATCTACCACTACCAGCATGGTATTGTTATCCACCAGTTCTGCTGCTTGAACCCCATTTAAAAGCAAATCCTCCGGATACTCCGGATTATCCAGAAAACGATCTAGCATTGGCTGAACAGATGTAGTTACCTCATTAATAACAATATGCGATTTTTTATTTAAAGAAGAGGCAATTCGATAAATTCCTATTGAAGCACCAAAAGAATCGATATCTCCCAGCTTATGTCCCATAATCAACAAACGATCCTTTGTCTCCATCAATTCCCGCAACGCATGAGCCTTCACACGAGCTTTCACACGAGTAGATTTCTCTAACTGTTGTGCTTTACCGCCATAATACTGAATCTTTCCGGCATCTTTTACTACTGCCTGATCTCCCCCCCGTCCTAATGCCATATCAATGGAAACCCGGGCATATTCATAATTTTGACTATAACTTTCCCCATTCATGCCAATGCCGATACTTAATGTTACCGCCATTTCGTTTCCAATATTTACGGACTTCACATCTTCCAGAATACTGAAGCGTTCCTCTTGAATCTGCTCCATATGTTTCTGCTTGATCATAAAAAAGTATTTATCTTTTTCAATCTTTTTGACGATTCCATCCACAGCGCCAATATATTTATTAATCTTTCGATCAATAAGTGCAGTCAAAAGAGAACGACGAACTTCTTCCACACTTTCCAGAGCTTCTTCATAATTATCCAGATATATCAGACCAGCCACCATCTTTTCATCTGTGATCTCCTGCTTATATCGAAGAATATCTGTCTCATTAAATAAATAAACAGCCAGCATCTTCTGGGTCCCAGATACAATGGCATTCTCATCCTCCTCATCGCCGGTAACATAAACCGGACGAATATCTATGCGATACTTTTCTTCTCCATAAGTAGTATGAATATGAGAAGATTCTTCAGAAGCTAAATCTGTTTTGGTAACTTCAGGAAATAATGTTAAAAGATTTTTGCGAAGAGCCTTTTTTTCACTTAAAATATCGCGAAAAGCATCATTACTCCACAAAAGACGACCATCTTCATCCGCCAAAGCATAGGGTACTGCCATATCCGATAAAAGCTGTTTTTGAATCCAAGCATATTCTGCAGAAAATTCTACCAGTCCGCCCAAGATACGTTTCTGTCGGTATAAATAAATCCAAACAGCAGTTGCGACATAACATAAAGTGAACGGAAAAAGTACCAGAGCTCCTGCTTTACTTACTGTAGCCACAACAAAATTTCCAACTATCAAAAATAACGATAATAACAACGGCCAGGACAAGTAAAACTTAAGCTGACCTTTTATTTTTATGGTTTCTTTCATTTCTAAATCTCCTTGATTTTAGGGAGCATAAAAAAATATTCCTTTGCATAATTCATTGTCTACTCGGATATTTTACCACAAAAACATATTTTCGTCTACTGATTCGGTCTAACCTGAATTATCCTCCATAAAACTTAATAAAATTCAAAAAATATTTACGGCAAAAATATAACACGAATTATGTTTCCTATGCTATACTGATAGTTAATGTGCAGATATCCTCAGCAAACAATATTTTTTGGAGGTAACCATTCATGATAAAAAAAGAAATTTCTGAAATCAAGCGTCAATTTACTCCTTCTGGATGCTCAATTTCTCGTATTTGCGGTTGTTATATTGATGGTGAAAAAAATAAAAAAACAGAATTTAAAGAAGCCTTCCTTTCTCTACCAGAAGAAGATATGTTCAAATATTTTGAGATTCTTCGCAAATCCCTCTCTGGAACTATCGGTAAGAATCTGATTAATCTTGACTTTCCTCTTGATACAGAAAAAGAAGGAGGCACCCAGGAATTTCTGTTACAGTTGCGCAACAGCAAACTTCAAAATGATGAATTACTGAATTCTTTCTATGATCGTATTATTGAATCTTTCGAATACGTTGGCAATTACTTAATCTTGCTTATTCATGATACTTATGATATTCCTGGTCGCACATCAGATGGACTGAATATGGAAGATGCTTCTGATGAAGTATATAGTTATATTCTCTGTTGCATCTGTCCTGTAGATCTTTCCAAGCCCGGCCTTAGTTATAATGAGCTACAGAATTCCTTCCAGAATCGTACTCGTGACTGGGTAGTTGGAATGCCGGAACTCGGTTTTTTATTCCCAGCCTTTAACGACCGATCCGCCGATATTCACAGCATATTATATTATTCAAAAAATGCAAATGATTTTCATAACCCATTTATTGAACAACTTCTAGGCTGCCCGTTGCCTCTCGCCGCTGACTTCCAAAAAGAAACTTTCCAAGCTATTATTGAAGAAACGTTGGGAGATTCTTGCAATTATGATACAGTAAAAACTATACATGACAACTTAAATGAAATGATGGAAGAACATAAAGATGCCCCAGAACCTTTGGTTCTCGATAAGTATCAGGTAAAAACTTTGTTAGAAAACAGTGGAGTCGAAGAAGAGCAGCTCCAAAACTTTGATAAAAATTTTGATGAAGTTGCTGGTGAAAAAGCTTCTATTTTTGCTGGAAATATTATCAATCCACGTGCTTTTGAGGTCAAAACTCCGGATGTTATTGTCAAAGTAAATCCTGAGCGTACTGACTTGATAGAAACCCGTGAGATTGATGGACGGCAATATCTGATGATCGCTGTTGACGGTGGTGTAGAAGTAAATGGTATTATGATAAATACTTTATAAAAATAAACAGCCTTTGGTACAAGAGATATCTCATCGTATTCCAAAGGCTGCCTATTTGTAAAATCTTCAAAAACTACCACTCCTTCCGAATTTCTCCTTCTTCTACTCCATATTCTTTCATAAATTTTTGCAAATCTCTTTTCTCGTGAATCACCATTAAATCCTCAAATTTGCCAGTTTTCTCATCCTTAAATCCTGCCACGCTTTCTCCTGTACAGATACTTATACGGATAACCGGAACCTTGCCTGTCCTGTTATATTTCTTCATTTTCTTTTCCTTACTTTTCCAAAACATCCTATTCTCCCCTCTCCACTCATGAATAAGTTGTATTTTTCCTGAATATAGTTTATTATTATTAAAAGGGCCCTTCCACGCCCTTATCTATTTAAAGTTCCAGGAGGATGCCCTATGAATTTAACATTAGGCTTCAAAAAACGCATAACCAGCCTGATGCTGGTTTTTCTACTTTTCTGTACCTTTCTTCTCGAAGGTTGTACTCGACCTCCGGAAGAGCCCATTCCTACCACTGCCGTTCCTTTTTCTGAGGAAACAGCTCAAAATTATGAACATTTTGAGGAATCGCAGTTAAAAGCTCAAAAAGAATTTGATCAGCTGATGGAAACCATATTTCTGGATGAAGTCAGTCATGGATTATTGGATCTACACTTTAAACTAAAAGATCCTTCTGCCTATGGAATCACAGAAGCAGAATTTTTATATGGTGATTTTAGTTTAGAAGCTATGGAAGAATCCTGTCAGGAACAACAAAATCTTCTTAAAACTCTAAACAATTATGATCCTGGCCTTTTGACGGATGATCAAAAGCTGACTCTGCGTATTCTTCAGAGTTTACTAAACACGGAGAAAAAAAGCTATGGTATGGAATTATATAGTCAGCCTTTAGCCGTAACGATTGGCGTACAGGCACAACTTCCTATTCTTCTTTCCGAATATGCTTTTTACCGTAAACAGGATGTCGAGGACTATCTTGCTTTATTAGGTGGTATCAAAGAGTATTATGGACAGCTACTGGATTTTCAGCGTAAAAAATCGGAAGCTGGCCTAATGATGAGCGACACAGTTTTGGATCATGTGATTGAATCTTGTGAAAGCTATTTGCTGACACTAGAAGATAATTTCATGATTGATACTTTCAACAGCCGGCTGGATACGCTTCCGGAACTGACAGAAGAAGAAAAAATCGCTTATCGTCAACAAAATGAAGCTTTATTGGATAACACATTTGTTCCTGCCTATCAGATGTTAATTGATGGTTTAAAAGAACTTCGGGGCACCGGCATCAATGAGAAAGGCTTATGCGAATATCCCCAAGGGAAACAGTTCTATGAATACCTTGTATATTCTGCCACAGGTACCTCTTATTCTTCCATAGAAGAACTTCTTAAAGATATGGAACTTACAATGAATAAACAACTAGTTAAAACTTCTTTGCTGCTTCGCCAACATCCAGATTTGATTAATGAGGTGGATACCTTTGCCTACCGGCAAACAGAACCAAATGCTATTATGGAAGAGCTAAAAGCTTTATCTCAGAAGGAATTTCCTACTCTCGCTGAATGTAATTATACTTTAAAATCTGTTCCTAAATCCCTGGAGCTTTCCTTAAGCCCCGCATTTTACCTGGTTTCTCCCATGGATGATTATCAGAATAATGTGATTTTCATCAATGAGAATCCCCGATTTGTGTCAAATACATTATACAACACTCTGGCCCATGAAGGATATCCGGGACATTTATACCAAAACGTTTATTTCCACACCCATTGTGATTCTAATATCCGTAAAATTTTATCTTTTAAAGGCTACAGTGAAGGCTGGGCTACTTATGTTGAACAACTCTCCTATGGCCTCGATAATGGGCTTCGCCCAGAACTGAGAGAACTATTGGCTTCTAACTCTCTGGCATCTTTAGGACTTCATGCCTGCCTAGATATTTATATCAATTATATGGGTTGGGATAAAGAACAGGTTCAAAAATATCTTGAAAACTATTATGAAGATCCCGGTACATTGACGGATGCACTTTACAACGCCATGATTGAAAATCCAGCAAACTATTTATCTTATTATGTTGGCTGCATGGAATTCTTAAATATGCGGGAAACAGCTGAAAAAGAACTGGGAAAGAATTTTGATCCCAAAGCCTTTCATACTTTTCTTCTAGATATAGGAGAAGCCCCCTTTGATGTGATCCAAGCTTACTTTACCACCTGGTTAACAACACAAAAATCCCACAGCAACAAACAATAATATAAAAAGCTGCCTGATTATTTTGCTTTTAGGAATTCCTATCCAAAACAGCAAAACGATCCGACAGCTTTCTCTTACTTTCCTGCATCCACGATTGACAGATTTTCTGCTACTGTCTCTCCGTCTACCTGAATCGTCAGATACACTACATTCAGATTTTCCAGAAAAGTATTGGCCACTGCTTGCAAAAGTATCTCATTCTTTGCATCTGGAAACTTGCTCAGATTCAAAGTCCCATATTCTTTGGTATCACTTTGAATCTCCATTCCTGGAACCTTGAGCACACCAGGACCAACTTCCTCGCTGCTAGGAGCACCCTCTGCCGCAAAGCTGATAAGCTTTGTCCCTTCTTCCAGAACATTATACTGAATCAATAAATCTGTTAGCACTTGAGGATTTAACTCCTCTACTGCATCCATGGTCCCTTCCAGCTTTGTACCATCCTCACTTACATTATAGATGGAAACCACTTCCAAATCCGGAGCAGTGGGATCCGGATTTTTGTTGGTAGCCACACCATTTGCTGCCTGTGTCTGTTTCACTTCTCCAGTACGTCCTTTCTCTGGCGTCGGAGTACAGGCTGTCAGCGAAAAAATCATCATCATACCTGTCATGCATAAAATGCTTCTGATCCATTGCACATTTGCCTTTTTCATAATGAAAAATGCCTCCTTTAATCCTCCTGAAATCTGCGAAACCACTGGTCAAGCCTAACCAGTGCTCTCTCCAGAGCTTCTGTCTCCTCTTCTGTCAGATCCTTTAATATTTCGTCAATCATATGACGATGGAATTTCTCATGATGCTGATACGCACGTTTTCCTTTTTCAGACAAAGAAATATATACTACTCTGCGATCTTCTTTTCCCCGTTCCCGATTAACATAACCTTTTTTTACCAAGCTATTCATGGCAATTGTCAGAGTTCCTACGGTTACAGAAAGAAGTTTCGCAATCGCAGTCATATTCTTTGGTTCCCCTAATCCGACTGCTTCTATTACATGCATGTCTTTGTTCGTGATATCATTATATTCAGAAGTAATAATCGCATGTTCTTCTAAATCCATCACATCCCGAAATAAGTTAACCAATGCGTTGTTCAGAGTTTCATAAGTATTCACAAATTTCCCTCACTCTTTCGGAAGGCAAAAGCTTCCCAATGATTATACATGATTTTTTGTAGACAGGCAACCTTCAAATCCTTAGAAAATTCTTACAAGCTTGTGTCTATTTTGTGAAAAACAATATTTGCGCTGCTACAAAAAAGCGATAACAATACTTGCCACCACTCCCGCTGCCGTTGCCAGTAAAGCGCCCGGCAGCACATAACGGGTTTTCGTCACATGAACCGAGCCAAAATAAACGCTAATACAATAAAATACAGTTTCCGTACTACTCATCATCACGGACGCCGCCATTCCCATTGGTGAGTCTGGCCCATAGCGGGTAAAAATATCCAATACCAACCCAATTGCTGCTGAATTAGAAATCAACCGGATCAAAGTCAAAGGTATCAAGGGCGCTGGAAGATGTAACCAAGTTGCTGGAACCGAAAGCCAATTGCTTAAAGTATCCAAGAAACCAGAAGAGCGCAATACTCCCACTGCTGTCATTAATCCAACTAACGTAGGTAAAATATTTACTGTTGTCCGAATCCCCTCTTTTGCTCCTGTCAAAAAATCATCAAATACTGGCCGTCGGGATAAAATTCCAAAACCTATAATATAACTAACAATCAACGGCACCAGAATACGAGATATCCATTGGATCATTTCTCTGCCACCGCCTTTCTCAATTCCATCAGTTTACAGAAAATCACTGCTGTCAGAGTCGAACATCCCGTAGCTAACAAAGCTGGTCCCAATACTGCTGTCGGATCTGCAGAACCATATTGACTGCGATAAGCTATCATACTAATTGGTATCAATTGTAAAGAGGAAATATTGATAATTAAAAAGCAACACATGGCATTGCTAGCCTGGTTATTTTTCCTTTCATCTTTCTGCAAAAGCTTCATTGCTTCCAAACCTGCAGGAGTTGCTGCCATTCCCAGTCCTAGCATATTTGCAACCATATTAACAGCAATCGGTAGACGCGCCGGATGATTCTTCTCCAAATCGGGAAACAAAAAATTTAAAATAGGCTCCATTTTCTCTGCCAGCCATTCAATCAGTCCAGACTGACTTCCCACCTCCAGAACTCCGCTCCAAAAAGACAGGATTCCTACCATAGTAATGCTGAGAGTCACTGCCTCTGCTGCAGAATCCAAAAGCCCCTGAGTTACTGCTTCTAGATTATTATTTGCTGCTCCCCACAGCATTCCTGTTAAAATCATAAATCCCCATAGATAATTTAACATAAAAGATCCTTTTCTATTCTCTCTTATCCTAAATCTATGGACAGGATCTTATATTTATGAAGATTTTCTTTAAAAAGCTGGTAATCCCATCAAATCCTGCATCACCTCATCTACCGTTTCCATTCGATCTGCCAAATAAGCATTACTGCCACAGAACAACAAAGCTTGATCCAGATCTCCTTCAGCAGCATTTGACAATGCTTTGGTAATACAATAAGGAATATTTTTGGGATCGCAATGTTCCAGACACTGATAACAATGAGTTATTTTAGCCTTTTCTCCAGTTGCCTTTTGAGCCATTATTTTTTCCAGAAATGAATTGCGAATAGCTCTTCCTGGCATTCCTACCGGACTTTGTGTAATTACGATATCCTCTTCCTTCGCATCCAGATAAGTCTGTTTATAAGACATGGGAGCATCGCACTCCTCCGTAGTCACAAACCGGGTTGCTACTTGTACACCGTCTGCTCCTAACTCTATGGCATGTGTCACATCATCATGAGTATAAATGCCACCAGCAATAACTACTGGAATATGTTGACGATATTTTTCTTCAAATTGCTTAACTACCTTCATGATACCACGTATCTCTTCATCATATGCTACTGAATCATAAGTCTGTGGCACATTTGGCGTATCCGCACCATACTGACTTAGTTGCTCTCGGGTAAAACCCAAATGGCCACCTGCTAAAGGCCCCTCAATCACAACAAGATCCGGAATTCTTTTATATTTTCGATCCCACATTTTGCAAATTACCATAGCTGATTTAGCTGTAGAAACAATTGGTGCAATCTTTGTGCGCACAGTTTCTCCTGCCTCTGCAGCTATCCGCTTTGCCTCTGACAAATACTCTGGCAAATCAACAGGAAGACCTGCCCCTGAAATAATAATATCCGCTCCTGCTTTAATCGCCTCTTTTACATATTGAGCGTAATTTCGGGTTGCCACCATAATATTGAAACCGATAATTCCCTTTGGTGCAATTGCTCTGGCTCTGGCAAATTCACTGTGTATTGCCCGCATATTTGCTTCCATCGGTTCTTTAAGAAAATCCGGATCTCGAAATCCAATCTGAGCAGTGGAGATGATTCCAATGCCTCCGGCTTTGGCTACTGCCCCGGCTAGAGAAGAAAGGCTGATTCCCACGCCCATACCTCCTTGTATAACAGGATACTTTGCCACCATATCCCCAATCACCAATGGACTAAATTTTATCATGCCTTCTCATCCCCCTTTCCCTTTCTATATATTCCGAAACCGTTGATAACGTTGTCCGGCAATTTCTTCTGGCGTCATAGCGCCGTATTTTTCAAAAAACATTACCATCTTTTTCTTCATAATTTTAACTAACAGAGGCAAAGTTTCTTCATTTGCCGGATTTTCCTCCGGAATTATCTGCTCAATCAAACCTTTTTCATAAAGATCTACAGCCGTAATTTTCATAACTCCTGCTGCATCCGCCGCTTTCTTGCTGTCTTTCCATAGAATAGAAGCAAAACCTTCTGGCGACAAAATCGAATAAATTGCATTTTCCATCATCCATACTTCATTTGCTACTGCCATAGCCAATGCGCCGCCGCTTCCTCCTTCACCAATTACAATAGAAAGAACAGGCACTGTTAAAGCCGCCATTTCAAACAAGTTCCGCGCGATCGCCTCTCCTTGTCCACGTTCTTCTGCTTCTAATCCACAAAAGGCTCCTGGTGTATCTACAAAACAAATTATTGGACGTCCAAAGACTTCCGCTTGTTTCATTAACCGCAACGCCTTGCGATAACCATCTGGAGCGGGCATTCCAAAATTCCGTTTAATATTATCTTTAGTATTTTTTCCCTTTTGCTGTCCAATCACTGTTACCGGCATCCCACAGAAAGAAGCAATTCCTCCCACGATTGCGCCATCATCACTAAAATATCGATCTCCGTGTAGTTCAATGAAATCATCAAAAAGCATCTCAATATAATCGGTAGCTACCGGACGCCCTGTCGCACGAGAAAGCTGTACGGTATCCCATGCCGTTTTTTCCTTACTCAAACAAAATTCATTGTCTAAAATCAAAGATTTTTGTATTCTCTCTTGTTTCTTGCCAATATCTTCTAATGTTTTTTTGCATGAATGAAGTCGCAAAATCTGAGCCAATACCTCTTTTTGATCTTTACGTTCTACAATCTTATCTACAAACCCATGTTCCAGCAAAAACTCTGCTCTCTGAAACCCCTCTGGCAACTTCTGCCGTATCGTCTGCTCAATTACCCGTGGACCAGCAAAACCGATTAATGCATTTGGCTCTGCCAAAATAATATCACCCAGCATTGCAAAGCTAGCTGTAACTCCACCCGTTGTTGGATCTGTTAGCACGCTGATAAATAACTGTCCTGCCTCATGGTGCTTTTTTAAAGCGGCAGAAGTTTTTGCCATCTGCATCAGGGAGACAAGTCCTTCCTGCATTCTGGCTCCTCCAGAACAAGCAAAAATAATAACTGGCAGTTTTTCTCTGGTAGCACGTTCCACCATTCGAGTAATCTTCTCTCCTACAACATGTCCCATGCTGCTCATCAAAAATCTGGCATCACATACGCCAAATGTTGTCTCTTGTCCACCAATTTTCCCTTTACCAGTGACAATTGCTTCATTCAACTTTGTTCGCTCTTTCGTTGCTTGTACTTTCTTCTCATAACCTGGAAAATTCAAAGGATTAGAAAACTCCATCTTCTCATCCCATTCCTCAAAAGTCCCCTCATCGATCAACATCTCAATTCGACGATAAGCATGAACGCGGAAATATCCACCACATTTCGGGCAAACATAAAAATTATTTGTCACATCCTCCACATATATTGGTTGACCACACTTATTGCATTTACGCCAAAGCCCCTGAGGGATGCTCGGCTCCTCTTCTTTTTTCTGCGGCTTATACTTTGTATCAATGATGGTATATGTCTTTTTAAACATATTTTTTAACATAACCGAACATCCCTTTCTTTACTTTCTTACTCGGAAACCGGACATTTAGTAACTATTTAGTATTTAAACTACTATAACAGTTCGTTTTTACTTACAATATTCCGGAAAATATGTTTGAATAAAATGAGTATCCGTATCCCCATCCTCATAAGCTGAATGACATAAAATTTCAAATTGGAAATCAAGATTTGTATCGATTCCTTCAATAATTAATTCTCCCAAAGCACTACGCATTTTGGCAATTGCCTCTTCGCGATCTTTCCCATGAACAATTAACTTCATCAACATTGAGTCATAATTTGCCGGAACCTTATAATCATTATATATATGAGTATCTACCCGAATTCCATTCCCTCCTGGAGTATGCACATTCGTGATAGTACCTGGACAAGGCATAAAATTCTTTGCCGGATTTTCAGCATTAATACGACATTCAATGGCATGACCCTGAATACAGATCTGATCTTGAGATACACTCAGAATTTCTCCTGACGCCACTCGAATCTGTTCTTTAATCAAATCCAGTCCACTAACCATCTCTGTCACAGGATGCTCAACCTGAATTCGAGTATTCATCTCCATAAAATAAAAATTTTTATCTTTGTCCAACAAAAATTCGATGGTACCTGCATTTTCCTAACCAACTGCTTTTGCTGCCTTTACTGCTACTTCACCCATTCTTTGCCGCAGCTCTTCTGAAATAGCAACTGAGGGCGATTCCTCCAAAACCTTTTGGTGACGTCGCTGGATGGAACAGTCTCTCTCCCCTAAATGAATCACATTTCCCTGTTTATCTGCCATAATTTGAAATTCAATATGACGAGGCTTTTCAATGTATTTTTCCAGATACATGGTATCATCAGAAAAGCCTTTGACAGATTCCATTTGTGCGTTCTGGAAATTGGCTTCAAAATCTTCTTCACCATAAGAAATTCTCATCCCTTTGCCACCGCCACCAGAAGATGCCTTAATCATCACTGGAAATCCTATTTTCTTTGCCAACTCCAATGCTTCCTCTGTCGTATGTACCGGCTCTTTTCCTCCTGGCACAACTGGAACTCCTGCTTCCATCATCGTTTTACGGGCCTCTGATTTATTACCCATTTTATTGATAATAGAAGCCGAAGGACCAATAAAAGCAATGCTGCATTTTTCACATAGTTCTGCAAATCGAGCATTTTCTGAAAGAAACCCGAATCCTGGATGAATAGCCTCCGCTTTCATGGCAACCGTAGCCGCTAGAATTCTCTCCATATTCAAATAACTCTGCCCAGATGGCGCTGGGCCTATGCAGATAGCCTCATCTGCTAATAGCGTATGCAAACTGTCCCGATCTGCTTCCGAATAGACTGCCACAGTCTTAATTCCCATTTCTCGGCAAGCACGAATAATTCTTACTGCAATCTCACCACGGTTTGCAATCAAAATTTTATCAAACATAAGTCTACCTCTTACTAACCAATCATAAATGTCAGTTCTGCGGATACTGCCACCTTACCTTCTGCATTAATAGCTGTGGCTTTACCAATCCCTACTGGCCCCTTCTGTTTGATGATCTCGCATTCCAGACGCAAATGATCACCTGGTACTACTTTTTGCTTGAATTTAGCATTATTAATAGCGCCAAAATAAGCTGTCTTCCCTTTATTCTCTTCTACACTCAATATAGCAACTGCACCTACCTGAGCTAAAGCCTCAATCATCAGCACTCCCGGCATCACTGGTTCCTGTGGAAAATGTCCTGCGAATTGTGGTTCATTGTAAGTGATTGATTTATATCCCACTGCACGTACCCCTGGCTCCAACTCCTCAATACAGTCAATCAATAAAAAAGGATGACGATGCGGAATAATCTCCTGAATTTCTTTAATTCCCAGCTTCATAGTTTCCTCCATCTGATACATCATTCTTCAAAAATATTTTTCACCAAATTTACCGAATCCTAAACAATGGCTGACCATATTCCACTACATTTTCATTTTCAACAAGAACTGCCTCAACTACTCCATCATATTCGCTTTCGATCTCGTTCATCAATTTCATTGCTTCAATAATTCCCAAAACCTGACCTTTCTTTACCGTATCTCCCACCTGAACAAAAGGATCCGCTTCTGGAGAAGGTGCGCTATAGAAAGTTCCTACCAGAGGTGAAGTAACAACTTTATCCGAACCTATATCTATATGTTCTTCCTTTTCAGAAACAGATTTGCCTGAGGTTTCTGGTTCTGTCATGCCGATATGCGCGACACTATTCAATCCCGTTTCTGCTGTTGGCAAAGCCATTGCTACCGGACTCATCACTGGTGTTGTCGGCTGTGAAATCACTACGGGAGCAACTGGCGCCTGAGCTACATTTTTCTTCTTTTTCTTTTTCAAAATCAGTTTCTGATTCCCTTCCTCATATACAAAGCTAGTCAAACCATTATCTGATACCGCCTGAATCAATGTTACAATTTCATCAATCGTCATTTTCTCTCTCCTTATCCCTGGAACTTTTTCACCAGTAAAGTTGCATTATGGCCACCAAATCCCAGAGAATTGCTGATAGCACAATTAACTTCCATCTTCACACCTTCACCCTTGACATAATCCAAATCACACTCTGGATCATCCACGGTAAGTCCTGCTGTAGCATGAATAAAGCCTTCTTCCATTGACTTTACACAAGTAATAAATTCTACACCACCAGCAGCTCCTAGCAAATGACCAACCATTGATTTTGTCGAATTAACTTTTATTTTTTTAGCATAATCCCCAAATGCCAGTTTGATTGCCTTCGTCTCAAACAAATCATTATGATGAGTACTGGTGCCATGAGCATTAATATAATTGACATCTTCTGGTTTCATTCCTGCATCCGCAATAGCCAACTCCATGGCTTTAGCAGCTCCACTGCCATCTTCTGCTGGGGAGGTGATATGATATGCATCACAAGTAGCTCCATAACCTGCCACTTCTGCATAGATCTTTGCACCTCGTTCCTGCGCATGTTCTAAAGACTCTAAAATCACGATTCCTGCGCCCTCACCCATAACAAAACCATTTCTCTCTGCATCAAATGGAATTGATGCCCGCATGGGATCCTCGGAAGTGCTCAATGCTGTTAATGCTGTAAAACCTGCCACACCAATCGGCGTAATACTGGCTTCTGTTCCTCCTGCTACCATTACATCC